>Ga0102593_1000575_pt1 | contig 59059 bp, 51 predicted proteins | sample AraplaCol_mMS_r2_2_FD_76862 | JGI IMG/M metagenome (GOLD analysis project Ga0102593, IMG submission 76862) | Arabidopsis root microbial communities from North Carolina, USA - plate scrape MF_Col_mMS_r2 (SPADES assembly) (version 2) | ecosystem: Host-associated > Plants > Roots > Endosphere... | reverse complement strand
TCTCGTGATCCGAGGCGAGCATCTGGATGATGGTGTGCTTGCCGAACAGGTCGGCGGCAAGCGTTGCGGCCGCGGCCACCGCTGCGGCTGTGTTGCGGGCGACCGGTTCGAGCAGGATCGCTGCGAGCGGGATGGCGCGCTCGCGAGCCTGTTCGGCGACCAGGAAGCGGAATTCCTCATTGGTGACGACGATCGGGGCTTCATAGAGTTCGGGATCGGAAACGCGTTCGAGAGTTTCCTGAAACAACGTCTTGTCGCCGACAAACTGGATGAATTGTTTCGGTGCGGTGGCACGGGAAAGCGGCCAGAGCCGCGTGCCTTTGCCGCCGGCCATGATCACTGGAATGATTTTCTGCGTCATAGGCGGGTTCCTTGAAATAAACGGCTTGTTCGTCGCATGTTGCCGGGCGCCTGCCCAGTCTCCTATTCGATTGAGCCCTGCATTCAGCAGGTCCCGGGCTGCAGCTTCGCTGCCGGCCTCCGTGTAGCAGCGCATTTCCGGCGCATTGCCGGACGGGCGGAAATGAATGATCCCGCCATCCCTTAGCGTCACGCGAAGTCCGTCGATGTCGGATTTTGTCGCTACCTCGCCGATCGGCTGCAGGAAAGCCGAGAGATTTTCTTCCGAAGCGCGCAGATGCGCCATCAGCGCGGCACTCGTCTCCAACGGAAAATTCTCCAGGCGATCGGCCGCGGCAAAGGGCAGGTGATAGGACGCGGCAACGGCAGAAAGCGGCTGCCTGCGAATGGCAGCGAGCGAGAGGATCGCGAGCATCGGGATAAAACAATCGCGCGTCGGCAGGGCTCGCACGGCTCTGTCGTTGATGTCGAATGGGGTTGCAGTCAGCAGCCCGCCATTGGCTTCAAAGCCCATGACATGATCTTCGCCGGCCGCTACGGCCTCTTCCATGCCAGCGATGACGAAGGGCGAGCCGACGCGGGTGCGCCTGACGGCGAAAGAGCCCGCGGCCTCGATGCCCGAATTGGAGGTAACCGGTGTCACCACCGTGCCGGCGCCGAGGAAATTGGCTGCCACAAGACCGAGTAGGTCACCGCGCAGCGGTGTGCCGGTTTCGTCTGCGACCAGCGGGCGGTCGCCGTCGCCATCAGTCGAGACGATCGCATCGAACCTGTGCTCGGACACCCAGCGCTTCATCAGCGTGATCGTCTCGTCAGAAACGGCTTCGGTGTCGACGGGAATGAAGCTCTCCGAACGCCCGAGAGCGGTGATCTCGGCGCCGTAATGGGCGAGAACGTCAACCAGCAGGTCGCGGGCGACGGTGCTGTGCTGGTAGACGCCAATCTTCAGGCCGGACAGCGCGCCTTGCGGAAGCAGGGCGGCATTGCGTTCGAAAAAGAGCTGGCGGCAAGCGGCCTCGTGGTCTTCCGTCACGGCCGGTGCTTGTACCACCGTTTCGCCGTTTCGTTCGATCTCGGCAGCCAATGCGGTAATCGCCGCCTCGTCCGATTTGTCGATCTCGCCATCCGGCCGATAGAACTTGATGCCGTTGCGGTCCGCCGGAATATGCGAGCCCGTGATCATCAGGCAGCCGGCGTTTCTTTCAAGGCCATAGAGGGCGAGTGCGGGTGTGGGTACATTGCCGCAGTCGAATATCCGGAAGCCGAGCGCAGCGAGTGCATCGGCGCAATTTCCCGAGATTTCAGGGCTAGAATCGCGAAAATCGAGGCCGATCAGAATGGCATCGCCAGCTTTGGCCCTGCCAGTTCCGATCAGATATTTGCCGAACGCTGTGGCATAAAGGGCGGAGGCATGTCCCTTTAGATCCACTGAAAGTCCGCGAAGGCCGCTCGTGCCGAATTTCATAGGAAGACATGACTCCGATTTCACAATCAAGGTTCTACTCAGGCCGCCTGCCGGCGTAAATACCGAAGCTATCATATAGTTAAACACGGACGACGGTGCCTCGGACAGCCTCTCGCAATCCTCGCTCACCGGATTCTCAAGGTGTGAACCTATCGCCGAGCCGGCAGGCATTGCAGCGTAGATCGATTTTGTTAGAACCGTGTGTCCGTTGTTTCGTCCTATGCGAAGGATTTTCCTAGATGAGCGATACATCCGTCAGTCTCGAGGAGAGCTGGAAGGCTGCGCTGGAGGGGGAGTTTTCAAGCCCCTACATGCAACAGCTCAAATCCTTCCTCATCGCGCAGAAGCAGGTCGGCAAGCGGATATTCCCCAAGGGCAGCGAATATTTCCGCGCTCTTGATCTGACGCCAATCTCCAACGTCAAGGCCGTCATCCTCGGCCAGGATCCCTATCATGGACTCGGGCAAGCCCATGGGCTGTGCTTCAGTGTCCGGCCGGGCGTGCGCATACCGCCCTCCCTCGTCAATATCTACAAGGAAATGGAGACGGATCTCGGCATAGCACCGGCACGTCACGGTTTTCTCGAACATTGGGCAAGACAGGGCGTGCTTCTGCTGAACAGCGTGCTGACCGTCGAGGAAGGGCAGGCGGCTGCCCATCAGGGCAAGGGGTGGGAACGCTTCACCGACGCCGTCATCCGCAAGGTCAACGATGAATGCGAATCCGTCGTCTTCATGCTCTGGGGCTCCTATGCTCAGCGCAAGGCCGCCTTCGTCGATACGACGCGCCATCTTGTGCTCAGGGCGCCGCATCCCTCGCCGCTTTCGGCCCATAACGGCTTTTTCGGCTGCGGGCATTTTTCGAAGGCGAATGCCTTCCTGCAATCGCGCGGGCGCGCGCCGATCGACTGGCAATTGCCGGCCAATCCCCATGATGCTTAAAGCGCGTCGCAACCGTTCAGTTTCGCTCCTCGCGCTTTAGCTCTTTGTTTTTACGCATCGTTGTCGCATAAACCGCTGCACAGTTTTGCGCGACATGCTTTAGATGTGAACGCGAGTCGGTGTTCGTTCACTAAAAGAAGACAATGCGTTTTGGTCTGCGGGTCTGTTCTGTGGGCGCTTCAGCGCGCATCTTAGCCTCATCGAAAGCCCGCAACGGCGGGCATGAAAGGGGTTTCACATGCTCGATCAGATCAAGGGTCTGCACCACGTCACGTCGATGGCGGAGGACGCCCGCACCAACAACCAGTTTTTCACCAATGCGCTCGGCCTGCGCCGCGTCAAGAAGACGGTGAACTTCGACGCGCCTGATGTCTATCACCTCTATTATGGTGACGAGACCGGTGCGCCCGGCACGGTCATGACCTATTTCCCGTTCCCGAAGATGGCGCAGGGCCGCCCCGGTACCGGCGAAGTCGGCACGACGGTGTTTTCCGTTCCGCAAGGCTCGATCGGCTTCTGGAGCGATCGGTTCGCCACGCTTGGTGTCGGCGGCCTGAAGGCCGAGGAGAGTTTCGGCGAAAAGCGGCTGAACTTCTCCGGGCCTGATGGCGACGGCTTTGCGCTCGTCGAGGTCAAGGATGATGCCCGCCAGGCCTGGACACATGGCGGCATCAGCGAAGACCATGCCATTCGCGGCTTCCACTCCGTCGCCATGCGGCTGAGGGACGAGGGCGCCACGGCCGAACTCCTGAAGTTCATGGGCTATGAAGTTGCCGAGGAAAGGGACGGCGTCAAGCGGCTGATCATGCCCTCCGGCAATGGGGCGCATCGCATCGATCTCGAGACCATGCCGAACATTGCCCGCGCGCTTCCCGGCGCCGGCTCGGTCCACCATGTCGCCTTTGCCGTCGAAAACCGCGAGAAGCAGCTCGAAGTGCGCAAGGCGCTGATGGACACCGGCTATCAGGTCACGCCGGTGATCGACCGCGATTATTTCTGGGCGATCTATTTCCGCACGCCGGGCGGCGTGCTGTTCGAGGTCGCGACCAATGAACCCGGCTTCGACCGTGACGAGGATACGGCCCATCTCGGCGAAGCACTGAAATTGCCGCAGCAGCACGCCCATCTTCGCGCGCTGCTCGAGCAGCACCTGCAGCCGCTCGAAGCATAGGGAGAGGCGATATGACCGAAACTGGATATGTGCACCGGCTGCATGCCAGCGCACCTGATAAACCCATCCTGCTGCTGCTGCACGGCACCGGTGGCGACGAGAACCAGTTTTTCGACTTCGGTCGGCGCCTGCTGCCTGAAGCGACGATTCTCTCGCCGCGCGGCGACGTTTCCGAACACGGCGCGGCGCGGTTCTTCCGCCGCACCGGGGAGGGGGTCTACGACATGGCCGACCTTTCCCGGGCGACGGAGAAGATGGCGGCCTACGTCAAGGCATTCGCGGACGAGTACCAAGCTTCCGATATTCTCGGCCTGGGTTTTTCGAATGGTGCAAACATTCTTGCCAATGTGCTGATCGAGAAGGGTATCTTCGATGCCGCGGTTCTGATGCACCCGCTCATTCCGTTTCAACCCGAAGCCCAGTCGACGCTGGCGGGAAGAAAGGTGCTGATGACGGCCGGGCAGCGAGACCCGATCGCGCCTGTTTCCATGACCGAGGCGCTGTCCGAACATCTGAAAAACCGAGGGGCGGAGGTCAGAACGGTCTGGCATCCCGGCGGTCACGAGATTGCGCCGCTCGAGATCGATGCGGTTCGCGATTTCCTCGGCGGTTATTGACGCGTGCACCGCCGCTCGGCGGGAAAACGATTGCGGGACCGGGAATGCCGGTCCCGCATCTTTGCTGGAACAAGGATCCTATCGTCGTGATCGATAGGACATTAGGGGCGAGGAGGATATTTGCCCCTGATTGCCTTCATGTAGAAATTTCCCGGTGATTCCGCCATCGTCAACCCGACGACGACGCCCTTGGGAACGCCTTCATATTCTCGCCTCTGACCGTTGGTCAGATAGACCCGTAGATGCCGGCTGTCTTCGTCGTAGGTGATCGCCTCGATAAGTTTCGAATCAACCGCAGTTTCCACTTTGCACCCCGCAGTTTTGGATCTGAGATTCCTGATCAAGAAATGTCATTCACACTCGCAACGCGCCATCATTATGCTGCGCCGCGGGGGCGTCAAGCATGATCTTCTTTAACGTTCATTTTTTCGTACAGGCTCTCGTTATAGTTGATTTTCACAGCTTTTCGGACGCCTTGCCTGTGGAAATCCGATACCTGCGCCTCCTCCATTTGGGGAATATTAGCCGATAATGTTGCGAGAAACGCAATAATCGCCGTTTTAACGCCGGATTAACCATTAAATAGCAAACTATAGCATAATATTAACCGCAGCACCCTCCCAAGTGTGAATGAATACAAATTGCCGTTTCTCGCGACAGTCGCTTTACTATCGTTGGCGAGTTGCGTGAGCGGGCCTGACCACCTGGTGGTTCGGGCCCACCTGCCGATTTTCGATGGCGGACGGCTGCGCGCTCAGGTGAAGACCACGCAGGAGACTCTTGCGCTTTCAATCGGGAGCTACAAGGATGGACAATCATCCTTCCTTGATGTGCAGCGTTCGGTGGCGACCGGCCAGGCGAACCTGGCGCAAGCGGCGCAGCATATGGCGAAGAACTATGTCGCCTCCAATGTGGTGGTTCCGGTTACAACTTCGGTGGGGCCGCGATCAGGCCAACTTCTTATGGAATACTGAGCCTCATGCCGTTGCAGCGATGGATAAGAGATGGATTATTTCAGACAACCCGCCATTCGGTCGGGTCTCATAAATGGGTTACATGTTTAACTATCTAGGGCCGTGGCGACAACAGATACCGATACTGGCTGGCAACCGCAAAGGACGCGCTCGGTTGACGTTTGCCGAAGGCGAATTCGCTGCGGTCTACGCGATGAGCGATGTTCACGGATGTTATAATGAGCTCGTCAAGGCGCAACGCCGCATCGAGGAGGATGCCGCGCGCATTCCGGGACCGAAACTCATCGTCATGCTCGGCGATTATGTCGATCGCGGGCCTGATTCGAGCGCGGTGCTGGAGTTCCTGAGCAATACCCCGCCGCCGGGATTTCAACGTTTCGTCCTGTGCGGCAATCACGACGCGGAGCTGGTGAAGCTCTATCGCAAACCGGCGCGCATTCTCGAATGGCTTGGTTTTGCCGGACCGGAGACGCTGCACTCATACGGTATCGATATCGAGCATCTGCTACAGTCGGCGGCTGGAAACGAAACAATTGCCCGCGTCATTCGCAACATGATACCCGAACGACATATCCAATTCCTGGAATCGCTGCCGATCATGCTGCGGATAGGAAGGGTCCTCTTTGTTCATGCGGGCATCAAGCCGGGCATCGACCTCAAAAAGCAGAAAGACAGCGACCTCATGTGGATCCGTCAGCCCTTCCTGGATGAAGGACCGCAGCTTCCTGTCCTCGTGATCCACGGGCATACCCCAGCGCGAACCCCGACATTCGGGCCGCAACGGATCGGTATCGACACTGCGGTTTCGGCGACGGGCCGGCTGACCGTGCTGACGATAAAGGGAACACGGGTCGGGATCCTCTAGCGACCTGCTTCCCAAAAATCGGAATCGATTTTCGGGGAGCAGGATGCGAGGATTGAAAGAGTTAGAGCGTCCTTTGCGCGTCTGAAAGACGACGGTGCTGTCAAACCAAACGCCGCGGATTGTGTTCCGCGGCGTCAGGAAGATCAGATGTTCAGCAGGCTATTTCAGGTGTTGGTCACATCGTGATAGAGATTGGTGCCGATGCCAGTATAGGTAAACCCGTACTTGCGGACCTCGTCGCTGCGGTAGATATTGCGCAGATCGACCAGGATCGGAGCGCGCATCGACTGCTTCAGGCGGTTGAAATCGAGCGCGCGGAACTGGTTCCACTCGGTGACGATGACAAGCGCATCCGCACCAGCGGCTGCTTCGTAGGGTCCGCTTGCATATTCGATGTTCTCGATCACCTTGCGGGCGTTTTCCATGCCCTCGGGGTCGTAGCCGACCACTTGCGCGCCGTTGTCCTGCAGGGTCTGGATGACTGCGATTGCCGGGCTGTCGCGCATGTCGTCGGTGTTCGGCTTGAAGGTCAGCCCGAGGATTGCGATCTTCTTGCCGCGAATGTCTCCGCCGACGGCCGAAATGACTTTGCGTCCCATCGCCCGCTTGCGGTTGTCATTGATCGAGATCGTCGTCTCGATGAGACGCATCGGCGCATCGTAATCCTGCGCCGTCTTGGCAAGAGCTAGCGTATCTTTGGGGAAGCACGAGCCGCCGTAACCCGGCCCGGCATGCAGGAACTTGGAGCCGATACGGCCATCGAGACCGATGCCGCGCGAAACGTCCTGAACGTTGGCGTCGACCCGTTCGCAGAGATCGGCGATCTCGTTGATGAAGGTGATCTTCATCGCGAGAAAAGCATTGGCCGCATATTTGATCAGTTCCGAGGTGCGGCGGGTGGTGAAGACCAGGGGTGCCTGGTTGAGGTAAAGCGGGCGATACACCTCGGTCATGGTTTCGCGTGCCCGGTCGTCGTTCAGCCCGACGACGATACGGTCAGGACGCTTGAAATCCTCGATGGCGGCGCCTTCGCGCAGGAATTCGGGATTGGAAACGACGGCGACATCCGCCGTGGGATTGGTTTCGCGCATGATGCGCTCGACTTCGTCCCCCGTGCCGACCGGCACCGTCGACTTGGTGACGATAACGGTGAAGCCTTCCACATAGGTGGCAATCTCGCGCGCAGCGGCGTAGACATAGGAGAGATCCGCGTGGCCGTCGCCGCGCCTGGAGGGCGTGCCGACGGCGATGAACACGACGTCAGCGCTGCGGACACTTTCGCCGACATCCGTCGAAAATGACAGCCGGCCGGTGCTGGTGTTTTCAGCGACCAATTGCTCCAGACCCGGCTCGTAGATCGGAATGCGGCCTTCGCGAAGCGCTTCGATCTTACTCAGATCCTTGTCGACGCAGATGACGTCGTGGCCGAAATCCGCAAAGCAAACGCCTGAAACGAGGCCGACATAGCCTGATCCAATCATCGTGATGCGCATATTTCCCTCAAATCATTAGAGTAGAACGTCATGCTGCGTCGCAGCATGACGTTCGTCATAGTTAATCTGGACGAAAAGACAATACCGAAGATCGCCTGAAACCCACATCGGAAATCGAACTCCGGGCACCGCAGCTTGCCGCACGCTGCCCCGTCGATAGCCAAAACATAGGTTTGTGTGGGCGATATGACAAGTCGAGCGGCTCGTCAGAGCAGGCTCGACTTCAATCCGGAAACAGGATCAATCTGTCTATGTCGCTGCCTCGGCTGTTATAGCCGGTACCAGACATAGGGGTCTGTTCCCGATTGGATCTTGTCCCAGCGCAGATCGGTATCGCGCCAGTTCTTGATGCTGCTTTTCCTGTTGTCGAGGACGAGATCGCCCCTGTCGGTTCTGACGACGAGGACCGCATGTCCTTCACCGGAGGGCGTATATGCCGTCGCGATCCGCAACGCGCGCGACGACCAGCCCATCGCTATCAGCCGGCTGCGTTTGGTCAATGCGAAATCTTCGCAGTCGCCGCTGCGCACATTTACCTTCCAGACGTCGCCGTTCAGTTCGCTGCTGGAGTCGTTGCGTCCGATCATCGTCCGATTGACCGTGCTGTTCACATTTTTCAGCTGCAACATCTGCTCGTCGGTGAGGGCAACGACCGAGAGCCCATTGTTGTCACGACATTCGGCCGGGTTCTGGGCGCAGAACAATACCTGGGCGAAGGGTGGGATGATCTTGCCTTTTTCGGAGATATAGCTGACCGCCGAACTACCGTTCAGGCCGCGGGCGAAACCTGCGGGACCGGCGGCAAATGCCGAGCAGGCATTGCCTGCTGTAAAGGCCAGCGCCAGAAGTGTAACGAATGTTTTCTTCATCTGTTAAATCCCCGTTCAGGGCAACCGATTGAGATCAGGCTTGCCTTTTTTCTCGGTCAATGGCATGGCGATCTGATGATCTGCCAAGTATTGGGCGCAGAATATCTGTCCCGTTTCTGCTGCTTGGAAGGAGCGTAGCCGGGCCTTGTCTCGATTGGCTTAAACCTATCGCGACAATTTTAAACGATGTGGAATTCTGTTACACTTTAGCACGCAGGTGCTTGATGTTCAACTTATGTTTGTACGAGTAAATTAAACTCTTCGGTTGTAATGGCTTTGGTCGCTGCCTACTCTGGTAAATTAATTCACATGTTCTCCCACCTCATTAATAGGCGGGTCTTGCGAGAGGTTTTGCTTTTCGCCTTCATCGGCCTCGTTATATTGACGCTCATACCGTTCGGGAGTGTTACACCCCTGGCTTTCGCCTTCGCGGCGATCGGAATGTTTGCTCTCGCCATTATCTCGGGACTGCTGTTCGGAGAGCCGAGACAGAGCAGATGGGTGTTCGGCATCGCTCTGTTTCTATTGATCGTTTTGACAGGATGGACGTTTATTCAGACGATCGAACTGCCTTCGCGGTGGCTGGCAAATCCCGCTTGGGATGCCGCGCGTCACCTAGCGGGTGTCAATTACGCAGCGATCTCCGTCGAACCGGCCGACACGTTCGCGTCGATCCTCTGGGTCGCTCTGCCTTTCGTCACGTTCCTGACCGGGCTGCTCTTATGCGATACCGATCAGCGCGCGAGGAAAGTGCTTGCCGGCCTCGGGCTTTCGGCGGGCATCATCGCTGTTTTCGGCCTGCTGCAGTTTTTGCTGTTTCCCAACATCCTGATCGTCGTCGAGAAACACGCCTACCTCGACAGCCTGACCGCGGTCTTCGTCAACCGTAATACCGCAGCGACCTTCCTCGGGCTTGGAACGCTGCTCATGCTAACCCTGGTCAGGGACGTTGCCCGTGCCTATTCGAACCATCCGCCCGGCGAGCCGGGCCGAAACGCGCTTCTCTTGAGATCGTGGATCTATATCCTGCTGTTATGCGCATGCTTCACCGCGCTGATGCTGAGCCGCTCTCGCGCCGGGATATTTGCGACCTTTGTTGCCGCTCTCATCTATTTTCCATGGCTTGTCATCAATTGGAACGGCTCGAGGCGTCATTTGAGACCGGCGCCAAGATGGCGTTCGATGCTGAAGCTCCTCTCGGCGATTGCTTTCATCGTAGTGTTACTGACGATGTTTGCAGGCCAGGCGATTTTGCGCGCGCAAGAGCGGCGGCTCGAGGATGATGATCGATTCTGCATCCTGCCGGGCATATGGCGTGCCATTTCGGATCATTGGTGGACGGGGACGGGGCTCGGAACCTTTCGGACGGTGTTTTCTGCCTACCGCGATCCGGCCTGCGGAATTTTCGGGATATTCGACCGCGCACACAATTTCTATCTCGAAGGATTTCTGGGCCTCGGAATATTGTTCCCGATTACGGCAGTCCTTACCTTCTCGGTGCTTGCCAGGGTGTTCTGGCGCGGGCTCGCCCAAAGACGGCGTCTGAGGCACTATGTTCTTCTTGGCGTGGCGGCGACGGTTCTGGTCGCCCTGCATGCGGCGGTCGATTTTTCGCTGCAGATACCGGGTTTTGCGGTGTTTTACGCCGCCTTCCTCAGTGCGGTTGTCGCGATAAGCCTCGGGCGCAGCAACGGAGAGGCGGACACGGCATATGAGCAGCCGTTAACCACTTAAAGTTTAAATGGATGGATTTTAATAAGATTTTCGGAAAAGATTGATTGTGCAGGTGCGAACGGTTGACTCTGAAACCCAAGAAATTTTATAGCGGGTGCGGCCTTCGGATTTGTTGCGACGCCAGAAAAGTCGGACCGAAGTCGTTTTTCGCTTGCTAAGGGCTCGGCGTTGCCAGCCTGCCACAGTTAGGGGAATGTTAATCGGCTTTCAGTGTTATTGATCGGGGATCGTCTTGTATTTTGTCAGATTGCGGAGCAGTAGCTTCAGGGGCGTCAACACAGGGTATTCTATGGGTTGTTCTCGTATCGGTAGTACACGCGTCGCCATTGTTGTAGCGCTAACGACTATATTGGCAAGCTGCACATCGTTGCCAAGATCCGGCCCCGATCACAAAGATGTTGATCGGGATGCTTCGGTGAAAGTGACAACGAAGGAGCGTCGCGTCGGTATCGACTACGCCCTGATTGATCTCAGCAAGAACGTCCTGTCCTATTTTTCCGCTCCCCAGCCGACCTCCTTCAAGGGGTTTGGCGGTGGTCGAGGCGGGGCGCCTGAAATTCCGCTCGGTTTCGGTGACGTCGTTCAGGTCGCCATCTTCGAAGCTCAGTCCGGCGGTCTGTTCATTCCGTCCGATGCTGGTAGCCGACCTGGCAATTACATCTCGCTGCCAGAGCAGACCATCGATAGAAACGGGACGATCACAATTCCCTATGCGGGTCGGGTTCCGGCTGCCGGTCGCCTCAAGGAGACCGTGGAGCAGGACGTCGAAGATCGCCTGGCGAGCCGCGCGATCGAGCCGCAGGTGGTTATTACGACCACGACAAGTCGCTCCAGTCAGGTTGCCGTGCTCGGTGATGTCAACAATCCCCAGCGCATCGAGATCAGCCCGGCCGGTGAGCGTGTTCTCGATGTCATTTCCGCCGCGGGCGGTTTGACGACCAACAATATCGAAACGAATGTGACGCTGCAGCGTCGCGGCAAGACGGCAACCGTCGCCTACACGACGCTATTGAAGAACCCGGCCGAAAATATCTATGTCGCACCGGATGATACGATCTCGATCGATCATGAGCGCCGTACCTATCTTATGCTCGGCGCCGCAGGCACCAGTGGCCGCTTCGATTTCGAAGAATCCGACCTGACCCTTGGAGAGGCAATCGCCAAGGCGGGCGGCCTGCGCGACGACCGCGCCGATCCGGCTCAGGTCCTGCTCTACCGCCTTGTCCCCAAGAAAACGGTTGCAGCGATGCACGTGGACGCGACGAGATTTACGGGTGAAACGGTTCCGGTGATCATCCGCGCGAATCTTCGCGATCCGGCAACCCTGTTTGCTGTTCAGCAATTCAAGATGGAAGACAAGGATATTATCTATATTTCCAATTCGGACTCTGTTGAATTGGTCAAGTTCCTTGACATCGTAAACTCGGTATCGTCCACTGTTTCCGGCGTGGCCGACGATGCGAATGATACCCGTAACGCGGTAAACGATCTTGGAAATTGATTGAAATAGGCGGGCCGTCATCGATCTCGAATGATCAATGACGGCGGCCTATATAGCGGATTTGATGAAGGACTATGGTTATGGCAAGGTCTGGTGTTTATCGTAAGCTTGCGTATAGCGGAATTGTCGTCGCGATGTTTGCCGGCATGAATTCAAGCGCTTTTGCGGCAGCTTGCTTGGGTCCGGCAAGTCTGACTTCCGGCGATATCAGTGGATTTTCAGCTAATCCCGCCGTTCTGCTCGACATGTCCGATCCGTTGGTTTTGTCATCGCGTGTTCGCGCTCTGGTCGGGAGTAGCAATGACGCGCTGTCGCCGGTGATCGAGCAGGCCAAGAAGGCCAGTGCCGCACAGATGGCGGCTATCGGCTCCGGTCTGGCGCGGGCCGCAAACAGCTGTCAGGTGCCGGATCCGCAGTTCAAGCTGGCGATCGAAAAGGCCGTTGCCGACGCGGCGATTGCCGATCCCAATCTCGCGCCGCTGCTTGCCGCCTTTGCAAAGGTCCTTGCCGAAGGCGGGACCGCGGCGCTCGGCCCGGGTGGAAGTGCTGCAGCCGCCGCATCCGGCATCGGCAACGATGGGTCAATTGGCCAGACGGGGCCTGGGGCAGACGACGGCACGCCGTTTGACGGCAGCGCGACGACCGCCGGCACGCTGAAGGTTTCGAATGCCGGCGCAGATAGTTCATCTTCGAGTTCCACGACCACGACTACGATCATCGTTAGCACAGGAGCGGGAGGACAGTCGTCCACTGACCCGACGCAGTCGACGAGTCAGAGTGTCCCGGTCATACAATAGCTGGAATTGCCCGTAGATCTTAGCACTTGACGCCTTTGTTGGAGATCGAAATTGCTATCGCCAGATAAACTTACGCCACGTATCGACCCCTCCCGCGATACGGGAAACGAAGCTGACTTCATCGATTTCGACAAGCTCATCGCAATCGCCCGCCGACAGTGGCGGATGGTTGCGGCGTGCGGTTTCGCCTTCGCCATTCTGGGCATTGTGTATGTCCTGACCTCGGTGCCCGTCTACACCGCCGACACAAGCGTGCTGATCGACCGCAGCGATAGCGAGGTGATCAACCAGCTGGCGGCTTTCGGCCAGATGGACGATGGCGAAGAAGGTACGGTCCTCAGTCAGGTCGAGCTGTTGAAGTCCGACACCATCGCCTATGCCGTCGTCGACAAGCTGAAGCTCGTCGACAATCCGGAGTTCATGGGACCGAAAAGCTCGCTTTTTTCTGTCTCAACGTTGAAATCCTTCATGAATTTTCGGTCGTGGTTTGCCGATGACGCAGCCGTCGCACCCGATCCGGAAATGAGGCGGCGAGGCGCTGCGGAGACCGTCGCAGGTAACATCGATGTCGAACGCGTCGGCCGGTCCTACGTCCTCGATGTCAGCTATACTGCGCAGTCACCCGATCTGGCGCGTGATATCGCGGCTGCGATCGCCGACGTTTATCTGGTCGACAAGCTCAATTCGAAATATGAGGCGACACGCCGGGCCGGCCAATGGCTGCAGGAGCGTATCGAAGAGCTCCGGCAGCAGGCGCTGGACACCGACCTTGCGGTTCAGAAATTCCGCAGCGAGCATGGGCTCGTTGAGGCCGGATCCGGTACGCTGATTAGCGAGCAGCAGCTTTCCGAGATCAACACCCAATTGATCAATGCGCAGGCCGAGACGGCGAAGGCCGAGGCAAGATATGCACGCGTCAAGTCGATCATCGACGCCAAGCAGACCGATGCGATCGTCACGGATGTGCTGGACAGTTCCATTTCAAACGACCTGCGCAAGAAATATCTGGAGGCTTCCAAGCTCGAAACAGAAATCGAGGCGCGGCTCGGTCCCGATCACGTCCAGGCAGTTCGGCTTCGTGCGGAAATGGAAGAATATAAAAGGCTCATGTTCGATGAGTTGAACCGCATCGCCGAGAGCTACCAAAGCGAGCTGCAGGTGGCGAAATCGCGGGAGAATTCTTTGCGCGACAGTGTCACACAGGCGACGGGCGTTGCCGCATCGGCTGGCGAAACGCAGGTGCAGCTTCGCGAACTCGAGCGCACGCGCGATACCTATAAGAATCTCTATCAGAGCTTCTTGACACGCTATCAGGAAGCAATTCAACAGCAGAGCTTTCCGATTACCGCTGCGCGCATCATCACGATGGCGGAGAAGCCGACGAAGCCGAGCGCTCCGAAGAGAGCTCTCGTCGTTGCTTTCGCGATGTTCGTGGGATGTGCATTTGGAAGTGGTATTGCGGCCTTCCGCGAATTCCGGGATCGGTTCTTCCGCACCGGTGACGATGTTCGGGACGTGCTCGATGTCGAGTCTCTCGGTGTCATGCCGCTGATTGAAAACAACGTCGACGATCCGACGCTCGTTGATCCCAGCAATCCGCGAAGCATCGCCAGGGGCGGGAAGACCACGACCTATGTCGAAGAGCATCCGCTCTCGGCATTTGCCGAGACGCTTCGAAGCGCCAAGATTGCCATCGACCTCAGTGCTGCCGATCAGCGCTGCAAGGTCATCGGCGTCGTGTCGAGCTTGCCCGGCGAGGGGAAGTCGACGACATCCATCAATTTTGCCAAGCTCCTGGCAATGCAGGGCGCGCGTTGCCTGCTTATCGACGGCGACATGCGCAATCCTGGTGCCACCCGGGCGATCGGCCGCCATGCCGAGGCCGGCTTGCTCGAAGCGATCGTCGACAGCCGTCCGCTCAAGGATCTGATCCTTCTCGATCCCAAAACAAAGCTCGCATTTTTGCCGACGGTGGCACGGTATCGTGTTCCACATTCGTCGGAGCTGCTTGCGTCACGCGGCATGGATCAGCTTCTTCAAACGGCGCGTCAAAGCTTCGATTATATTATCGTCGACCTGCCTCCCTTGGCGCCGGTGGTGGATGCGCGCGCCATCAATTCTAAGCTCGATGCGGTGGTTTTCGTTATCGAGTGGGGAAAGACATCGCGCAAGGTCGTGCAGTCGACCCTGCTGTCCGAGCCGGAACTCTATGCGAAATGCGTCGGTACTATATTGACCAAGGTCGACCCGTCGCAGATGAAACTTTACCGGACATTCGGTTCGAGCGAGTATTATTATAAGCGTTATTCGCGATACTATACCGAAAGCTGATGTTCCGCGGTCAGTTCGTTTCGGTTACCAGGATCGCTTTCGTTATCGTCACCGTCGTCTTTGTGGTGCTGGCCGGTCGTGAGCTGTACGCTTCGATAAGAACGGCCAGCATCTCGATCGTCGCCGAAAGGATCGAGCGTGGTGAGACCGTCGCGGACGATGTCGTGACCAAATATGCGTTGCGTAGTGTCGACGTCGTTGACGGTCATTATTGCCGATCCGACATTGTGGCTGCTGGCGTAACTCTCGTTCTGGCGCAACTCGATCGGCAGAATGTCAATGTCAACTACGACGCCTGGGCCGCTGCGGCGTCGAGTGCGCGCCAGTATCTGCGGTATGCGCTTTCGTGCATGCCGACGAACAGCAATTTTTGGCTTCGCCTTGCGGCCGTGCAGTCGATAATTGCGGAGGAGCCGGCTGCGGTTGCGGGAATGATGAAGCGTTCGGTCGTGCTCGCGCCCCACGACCAGGTGATGATCCTGACGCGATTTTATTTCTGGAATGATTTCACTGATGCAACACTTGCCGCGGCAAGGAACGCGCTCGACAGTGATCTCATGACCATGCTGAAACTGGGCGATCGTTGCAGGGTGAATGCCACGATAAGAAAGATCAGCCCACAACTTCGTCCAATCTTCGATCGAACCTGGACGAGCGTCGGAGATGCTGCGACGGCGCGGTTCCGGCAGCGTTGCAGCAAGTAAACCACCGAGGCGGTTTTCAAAGACAGTTCCAAGCTCCAAAACGGCACTGAACAAATGCCCGATGGAATACAGTCGTGCTGTTCTGGAGGCAGCTCCGAGCACCGCTGAAGTTAGCGGTCCATCCGGTTGCCGGCAACTGCACTCTACGGCTCATTCTCTTGACCGGAGCTCAATATGCATAAAACAACGCCCTCTGCTTATGCGGGCGTTGTTCTGTATTGGCTATTGGCGATCAGACTTCTGCGTCCGCGCCAGTGATGTTGAGCGTCAGGACACCGGCGTCGGTGTGGCCTTCGCCGTCGGAGATCTTGTAGAACTGGATGGTTTCGGTGACGTGATCGCCCGGAGCGACGTCGACTGCCAGATCATAGGTGAACGTTCCATCCGCCTTGACATGGAACGTGCCATAGGTGCCGGCGACGTCGGTCGTTACGCTCGGATTGCCGTCTACGGCCTTGCCGTCGAACTGACGGAGGAAAAGCTTACCATTGTCGCCGGGAATATCGTTGTCCAGGGCGTTGCCACCGATGGCGTCGCCTTCGGTGAAGCTGTAGTGGTCGTCGACAGCGATCGGCTTGACCTGCGTTACGCCCTGGATGTTCAGGGTGAACAGGCCGACATCGGTATGACCGCTGCCGTCGGAGATCTTGTACGAGACCTTCTCCTGGAGCAATTCACCATTGGTGAAGTTGACCTTGGCAGCGTCGCTCAGGACATAGGTGTAGCTGCCATCGGGCTTGACGAAGAAGGTGCCGTAGTCGCCCTGGATCTCTGTGATCTGGCTGTTGCCGCTCTTGGCGCCAACGCTTGCGCCATCGAAGGCACGCAGGAACAGGTGTCCATTATCGGATGAATCGTTGGAAAGCAGATTTCCTGAAATGGCGTCTGTTTCCAGGAATGTTGCACTATCGTCGGTTGCGTGAACAGCCATCAATTCTCTCCTTGAATTGTTCTTTGCTAGGTCAATTCTGACCTTTAGCGAGCTGCCCGATTAAGGATATCTTAATACAGAGAGTCAAGCGTGTAATTAACAGCAAGTGAACATTTTCGGGTGTATTGTACAATAATGACACACCCACAACTCGCATAAGATAATGAAACGCTTGGGGATTATTACGTTAACAATAAGTGAAATTGCCAAACGACAGATACGAATTCATATTTCTTCAGGAGGTAAGAATGTTTATTCAGGGGCAATTTATAAGAATACCAGGAGGTGCTTATGCGCAGATGAGATTTTCATATAACCACTATGGGCTATGGCGTGACATCGCCGTTTTGTTTCGTTGCGCGCTCTGGCGCCTGCTTTTTGCCGGAGTAACTGATGTCGCGTTCTTGTCATATATGTTTATCAAGTAATATTTCTTTGGGGTCGCAATTTTCAAAAATTAATATGTCTAGTCTGGAAGATAGTCTTATTTCCGCTGCGGATATTAGGTAAACGGATTCCATAATTGTGCAGCGCAACTTTTTTGCAATGCAAAATATTCAGGATACCAAGGTATTTTTTGGCGAGCGTAAGAATTATCGCGAGATATAATGCATTTTAGTGTTCCATTTTAGCAGGCAGAGAGAGGTCCGCGATTAAAAGATTTTCCAATATCTTTGGGAGATCACGGCGTGACCGTCTACTATGTAAATTCGGCAATAGGATCGAATCAGAACAGTGGAGTGAGCGAACAGTCGCCTTTCGCGACGCTTTCCGCTGTCGAGGCGCTCAAGCTCAATCCCGGTGATAGCGTTCTCCTGGCTGCCGGAAGCGTTTTCAACGAACAGTTCGATTTGAAGTACTCTGGCAGCATCGCCGCTCCGATTACGATCGGCAGTTATGGCGTTGGCGATGCGCCCGTTATTCATAGCGGCGGTGACGGCATTCACAGCCAGTATGTATCCAATATCGTTATCGAAAACATTAAGATAGCGGACACGGCTGGCGCGGCCATATATGGCGGGTATGTTTCGAACTGGATTGTCCGCAACGTCGAAGTGGAAAATACGGGAAGTTCCACCAAGGCCGGTTCGGTCAACTTCAAAAGCGGCCAGAACATCACGATCGAAAACAGCACGATCACCGGTGTGAACGGTGATGGCATCTGGATGGAAAAGGTTAAAGGCGTCACCCTTCTCAACAACACCGTCACCAACAGCCACGGCACCACGGCAGATGCCATCCAGTTGAATGACAGCAGCAATATCCTGATCAGCGGCAATTACCTCGACCAGACTGGCGCAGCTACGCCGAAGGGCGTCATCGCGCTCGTTCGGCCCGTGAATGCCGTCGTCGAGGACAACACGCTGGTTGGCGGCGGCTTCGGGGTCAGCGCGCAGGCGGGCACCAATATTGCCATCCACGACAACGATATCTCCGGATATGGCGGTTACAGCTGGTCCTTCGCCATCGGTCTCGGCGACCAGGGCGACACGAAGAACTACGACATCTCAGGCAATTACATCCATGATGGTGTATGGGGCGTGGCGGTCAGTGCCGCCGGCTATCCAACCTATATTCGCGAAAATATCGACATCCACGATAACGTCTTCGATGACCTGTCCTCCGCGGCGTTGAAGGTCGATAGGCCTGCATCGGGCTTGTTTCATGACAATATCATAGACAGCGATGTCACGCCGTCCAGTATATCGCCTGCCATCGTCGCTGCGAATACCTTTCCCGTCAGCGACAACCAGACGCTCGAGCAAGCCCAGGCCGCGTTGGAAAGCCAGGACAGTCTCGTTGCTGGCGATACAAATGTCAGTTCGGCGTCGACTGCCGAGCACGTGTCTACCGCCGCGGCTTCCGAAGTGCATGTGGAGGTTTCGTCACAGCAGCAGACCACCGCGGCAGTGACGGAAAAGCTTGTATCCACCGCGCCGCTGGCTGTGACGCCAAGAATCGTCGCGGTTCATGACAATCTGAAGATCTCGAGTGACACCGGCAGCGCCTATCACGGCAATCTCCTCGAAAACGACAGTGCCTCCAACGGGACTGTGCTGCTCCGCCGCTTCGGTGACAGTGCGGTGGACAAGAATGGGCTGACGCTGACCGGGAAATACGGCGTCATCCATGTCGACAGCGATGGCGACTACACCTATACGGTCGATGCAGCCAAACTCGCCGGCATTAGCGGTAACGTCAGCGAATCCTTCCAGTACAAGATCTCCGACGGTGCTTCACACATCGATACGGACTCGTTGAGCGTCTCCATCAACGTGGATGCATTTCATGGCTCACATCTGCTGGTCTGAGTCAGACGGGACGGGTCGGCGGGGCGCCTTGCCAGCCGTTTTATCTGGACATTAAAGCTCGATGATGAGTGCTCGCCGGCGGTCGAGTCTGGGGATGGTTGCTGACTTAGTATTTCAGCCGTTCATCTTCAGAGTAAAATATGGACTGAATATATAGTTAATGCCCGAGTAAGCATCGTGTTTATGCACGCGGCACGGCTATCCCTTTGGCCCGTTATTGGGCGGTTTGAGATTTTCACTTGCTTGGGCCGGTATATTTAGCGTAGCGTCAAGTTAGAACCCCTGAAATCGCGCGCGCTATAAATTGGAATTTCTTGGCCATTTTTCGGTGGGATTCATATAATAGGTGTGAGCTTGCAAGCGGAAGATCGGCACCGGTGCCGACAATCCAGATGCGGCTGTGTTATTGATCGGGCTTGATGGACCCGTAGCTGCAGTGCGCTGGCATGTATGCCTGTGGGTTATGCGGTAAGAGAGGGATTACTTCGTGTTTCAGAGTTCAACAGCGGATGCGAGCGAGCCATCCAAAGCCTTGAGGAAATGCAAGGGGGGGCTTGTTTTCATTGGAATAGCAAGCGCGCTTATCAATATCCTCTATCTTACAAGTTCATTTTTTATGCTTGAGGTGTATGACCGGGTCATCCCCAGCAAAAGCATACCCTCGCTGGCTGCCCTGGCAATACTTGCGTTGATGCTTTACGCCTTTCAAGGAGCGTTCGAGGTTCTGCGAAGCAGGATGCTCGTGCGTGTTGCCGGTTCACTTGACGAGATGGTGAACGGACGTGTGTTCCGGGCGCTTATCAAGGCTCCGCTGAAGGTCAAAATCGGCGGCGACGGGCTTCAGCCGTTGCGCGACTTCGATCAGATCAGAACCTTCCTGTCCGGTATGGGCCCGACAGCGATGTTCGATCTGCCGTGGTTGCCGTTCTATATCGTGATCTGTTTCCTTTTTCATCCGGCGATCGGATATATCGCGATCGGTGGATCGCTGGTTCTCGCCATCCTGACGTTCATGACCAATCAGGGAACGCGGACGCTCTCAAAAAAGCAGTCTGACTCCGCAAATATGCGGAATGCCTTCGCGCAGACCTCGATCCGCAACTCCGAGGTCATTCACGCCATGGGCATGGCAGGCACGATGGCCGAAATCTGGGACCGCAAGAACAGTGAATACCGGACGATCACCCGGCAGGCATCGGATGTCGGCAACGGATATGCGACCTTGTCGAAGATTTTCCGTATTGCTTTGCAATCGGGGACGCTTGCGACCGGCGCAATCCTGGTCATTCAAGGGCAGGCCTCTTCGGGAATTATCATCGCGGGCTCGATATTGACCTCGCGCGCCCTGGCGCCTGTCGAAGCAGCGATCGGAAATTGGCGTGGCTTCGTTTCTGCTCAGCAGAGCTGGGCGCGGCTTTCGAGCCTGCTGAAAACCATTCCTGAGATTCCGGCCCCGCTTGCGCTCGCGGCTCCTACCAAGCAAGTCACTGTTGAGGGCCTGGCGAGTGGACCGCCGGCTGGCCAGCGCCTGGTCATCTCCGATGTCAGCTTCGGCTTAAGGGCAGGGAGCGCGCTTGGGGTCATTGGTTACAGTGCGTCGGGTAAGTCGTCGCTGGCGCGGGCGATGATGGGCATCTGGCCGACCGTCAGAGGATCCATTCGCCTTGATGGTGCGGCACTCGATCAGTGGGACGGCGACGCACTTGGCCGGCATATCGGTTATCTCCCGCAGGATGTGGAGCTTTTTTCGGGGACCGTCGCGCAGAATATCTGCCGTTTCGCGAAGGAGATGTCGCCCGAGGCAGTGGTTGCCGCAGCGAGGGCGGCGCGTGTTCACGATCTTATCCTTCGTCTGCCGAACGGTTACGAAACCGAAATCGGCGAAGGCGGTGCGGCGCTTTCGGCCGGCCAGAGACAGCGGATCGCGCTTGCAAGAGCGCTTTACGGCGAACCATTCCTCGTCGTGCTCGATGAACCGAACTCCAATCTTGATGAAGAAGGCGAGCGGGCGCTGAGTGCCGCGATCATGAGCGTGCGGGCGCGCGGCGGCATTGTCGTTGTCATCGCACATCGGTCCGGCGTTCTGGCGGTCTGTGACTTCGTGCTGATGATGCAGGATGGCCGGATGATCGCGTTCGGTCCGAAAGAGGAAGTTCTGGCAAGGGTCAGCCGGCCGGAAGCGGCGCGCACGCCGATTGCCGAGCGCGTGGCTCAGCTTAAAGTCGTGGTCGACGGCATCAATGCGGCCGAATAGGCCAGAGGGAAGATTGTGAATAAAGTTATCAGTGAATCGAAACGCTCCCTCAATCGGCATGTTGCCGTTGTCGGTGCGTTGTCGATAGCCCTCGTTTGCGGCATCGGCGGTTGGGCGGCGACGACAGAGCTTTCGAGCGCAGTCATCGGCGAGGGCGTGATCGTCGTCGACGGCGATGTCAAGAAGGTCCAGCACCTGACAGGTGGTATCGTGTCGGAGCTGCTGGTCGCCGAAAACGACCATGTGACGGCAGGGCAGGTGCTGATACGGCTCGATGGGACGACGACAAGAGCAAACCTCTCGATTGTCGAAAGCACGCTCGCTCAGCTTTATGCGCGCCGCGCCCGTCTGAAGGCGGAACGGATCGGCGCCGATTCGTTCGAGGTCGAGGAAAACATCACTGATCTGACATCCAGCACCTCCGCGGCGAAGCTTCTCGATGGTGAGCAGAAGTTGTTCGACAGTCGCAGGACGGCGCTTATCGGAATGAAGAGCCAGTTGGCATCGCGCAAGGACCAGTTGGCCGAGCAGGTAAAAGGGTTGGTCGTTCAGATCAACGCCACCAACGATGCCTTGGGCTTGATCGAACAGGAGCTTGAGGGCATTGATGCGCTCTACAAGAAGGGGCTCGTCACGCTTCAGCGTTTGAATACGCTCAAGCGCGCACGCGCCGATCTCCAGGGCAATAGCGGCCAGGAAATCGCATCAAAGGCCGAGGCCGAGGGCAAGGCAATCGAGATCGATCGCCAGTCGATCCAACTGGATGAGGATCGTCGTTCGGAGATCGCAAAGGACCTGACCGACGTCGAGGCACAGATCGCCGAATATGAAGAGCGCCGCGGAACCGCACTCGATCAGCTGCACCGTCTCGACATTACCGCGCCGCTGACTGGGCGAGTTCACGAACTTTCGGTTCACACCGTCAATGGTGTCATCGATCCCGGTCAGACGTTGATGCTCGTCGTTCCTGAAAATAACGAACTTACGGTCGAGGCGAAAGTCGCCACCCGCGACATTGACCAGGTTCACGTCGGTCAGTCCGTCGATGTGCGCTTCAGTGCTTTCGATCAACGCACGACGCCTGATGTGAGCGGTGAGATTACCTCAATCGCCCCTGATATCGTCAAGGATGAGCGCACGGGCATCAGCTACTATCCCCTGCGCGTCAAGCCGAAAGCTGAAAGCATTGCCAGGATGAAGACGATAAAGCTCTATCCCGGCATGCCGGCCGAGGTCTTTATCAAGATCGGCGACCGGACCGTCATATCCTATCTGACGAAGCCGCTGACCGATCAGATGCAGCACGTATTTCGTCAGGAGTGATTGGCGGCTGTTCGCGTGGTTGAAGCCCGGACGTCTCAAAGCAGCCATCCGCCAGGGTGAGGTTGGATAGTTTCGCGTTGCTCGAACGGGCATGAGCGGCCATTTCACGAAATTGTCTCAAGCCTGCTGCAAGGTTTGCCCATGATGTGTTTGCTGCTTTGGCGAGCGGCGCCGACTGCGAGGCGACCGGCTTATGGGCTGGTTCTGTTTCTGGCGTGTCTGGTGATGTTTTCAGCGGTCAAAAACGGCCATGCCGATAGTCCTCAGCCGCTGAAAATAGTGGCTTTCGGAACATCCTTGACGGCCCGCGGCGGATGGCAGCCCGCTCTCGAGACGGGGCTTTCAGTCTGCCTGCAAAGGCCCGTGAAAGTCGAGAGCGTTGCAAAGAGCGGCGAGACGTCACAATGGGCCCTTACCCAAGTCAATCGCGTCGTTGCCGCGCAGCCGGATATCATCCTGATTGAACTCTATGCTAACGATGCGACATTGCATCGGTTCGTGTCGCTTGCGCAAAGCCGAAAGAATATCGGCGAGATCCTCGACCAGCTGCGGCAGCGCCTGCCGCAAGCGCGGATCATCGTCATGGCCATGAATCCGTTTTCGGGGCTGCGGGGGCTAATCCGCCCCTTTGCCGACAGCTATGTCTCTGCCCATCAGACAGAGGCCGAAATACGTGGTCTGGAGTTTGTCGACCACCGGCCGCATTGGGAGCGTCTTTCGCCGGATGATCTGGCCACGGCAATTCCTGATGGTGTGCATCCTTTGCCCGACGTGGCCTCCAAAATTATCGCGCCTGAACTCGTCAAACGTATCGCCGGCAACAATTGCGGAGAATGAAAATTCTCTCATGCCCGTCACAGTCCCTGACGGCTCTCAGGGTTCAGACTGCTGCAATATAGTTTTTCAGGTAGGTGACCAGTGAAGCCCGACCGGCCTCCGACGAATCTTCGTGAGACGGGCTATCCAGGTCTTCGAGCAGATAGCTCCTGAGATCGTCATCGGTATGTGCAACGTAGATACCCGGTCGGCCTGCGAGCTGGCCTACCGTGGCAAGCTGATGATCGTTTCTATGCTCGCCGAGGGATGCCTGCCGGGGAACGAGAATGATCGGCTTTCCAAAACGTTTCGCCGTAAGCACAGTGCCAATTCCCGCGTGAGAGACGATGACACTTGCATCGAAAAAGACCCTATCGAAGTCCGCGGGCTCGATATTCTTGATCCATTTCATGTTCTGTGGCGTGTAGGTGCCCTTGCCGATCTGCGCCAGAACCGGTTTGGACAGTTCCTTTGCGAATGTGTCGACAGATTTGACGAGGCGATCAAACGGCAGCTGCGTTCCGACGGTGACAAGGATCAAAGGACAGCTCCTGCGTAGTGGGGGCCATCCGGCCGTGAAAGATGCTGCCACTGCGTGAGCCAGAGCGTCGCAATATGGCCGGCCAATTTTCCCGATAGGGAGAGCTTCTCGACATTGGCGACGCTATCGATCCAGATCGTCCGCTTGCCCATCAATTTGCCGGCAAGCAGGCAAAAAAGCCCGGGCGCGGCACCGGTCGAGATGACGACGTCGGGCCTCTGTTTGATGACAATGGAAAAGGCGCTGAAAAAGCACCGGATCGACATGGGTATCGAATCGCGGCTGCAATCGGGAAGCACTAGTCCGTCCCGAATGTCGTATTTTGCAAGCAGTCCCGGGATGGTCGTTGCAAAGACGATATCGCAGCCCTCGAATGCGCCGCGCATGGCCATCAGTTGCTCCCAGTGGCCGCCTCCTGACGAGGCAGCGAGAACCTTCAATTTTTTCTCAGTCATAGACAGGCATCTCCTATATTTGACCGATGATGGGGGCGAAAAACCGTTCTGTACGAACAGCGATTGTCTCACGATAGTTCAATAGAAGTGTACCATTTTTGGCCTGGTCGATTGAAGCCTTGAAGTTCATGGACAGCCAATCACTCATGATATTTTCAACTGGAACATAATAAGGGTCAAAACTCTTCCAAGGGCGCTCGCGCAAACAAATATCAGACAGCGGCATTGGGCTTGTATTCCTGGTATGCATGGCCGAGAATCCCATTAACCATGCCCGCGCCGCGCAGAACATGGGTGAGGGCTCGCATGCCCCAATAGGGTGAAATCAAGATCGCCGGCAGCATGACCAGTCCAAGGATGACTCTCGTGGCGCCATAGGCCGCGCGATAGATCCGGCGCTTGAGGTTGCCATGCAGGACCTCGCTGACTGCGAAGGTATTGCCGAGCCGGTATTGTCTTTGCAATACCCATTTCCAGGTCATCCGGCTGGCCGGAACGATATCATGGACAAGCGCCTTGTCAGCCCAGAAGACCTGCATGCCACGGCGGATGGCTTGGTTGAAGAAAAGGTAATCCGTGCCCCCGGTGAAGCGCATCTTCTCTTCAAAACGCAGATTCCATGAGCGGATCAGGGGATAGTCGAACATGACATTGTTCGAGGCCGCATAAGAAATGCGTTGACCGTCCTTGTTCTTCTTGCGCTCGAACACCCTTGCCTTGATGAAATATTCCGGCGGGTTTTCGGGATAGATCGGTTGGACGGGGCCGTAGACGCAATCGGCGCGGTTTTTCTCCCGTGTCTCCAGCATCGCGTCCAGCCAGCCATCGACCGGCCATTCGTCATCGTCGAGAAAGCAGAAGAGGTCAGTGCCGGGAGGCGCTGAATCCAATGCGCGATTGCGTGCAAAGGGTATGCCCTGATTTTGTTCGATGACGTAGATCAGGTCGTAGGCACCTGTTTGGCCAAAGCTCTCTACCGTGGCCCTTGCGCTGCCGGCCGCATCATTATCGACGATCACCATGGTCAGATGATAGGGGCGACCCGGCTGCCTGACCTGGCGCGTCATGACGTCAAGCAGCTTGGCGATCCCGTCGAGGCGGCGATAGGTCAGCACGCCGACGGCGATCTTCAGCGGCGCGGCGCCTACTTCTGTGCCGACGGATGAATGCGGGAAAGTCTTTTGCTGATTCATGACTGTCCTCTCCGCAGCATATTTCCCAAACGCTTGCGCGCCGCCATCAAGGCCACTTCGGTCGCGGCAGCATCGCCGAACGGACCGCCGGCCACCGTGTTGCGAGCTTCGCCCCGGAGCTTCAGAAGCGATGTCGTTTCGGCAATTCCGCCGGCCACGAGGCTCTTGCCGAGTGCCTGCAGCCCGTCATAGCGGCGTGCCAGTTCGAGCCCGGTCGCGATCATGATCCGTGGGCGCAGCGTCTTTGCCCTGCTTGTGCCCGTGTACCGGTTCGACTCATGAATGCGCTGAAACGTCAGCGGTGTTTCGACGATGGCGCCGCGACCCAGATAGGCGGCTGCAAACTTGATGTAATTGTCGCTGAGGACGACGTCTTTCGCGACAGACATTGGCAGGATCTGAGACAGCAGATCGCGGCGGAAGCTCAAGCCGGAGGTCGGCACAGGAAGCGAGGGAAAGCCGCCCCTGCGAAGGGTGTCCCGCTTGTCGAACAGTGTCACCTGCAGCTCTGCTGGAGGCTGGTCGCTTTCCTCGGTCGTCACCCGGTCGAAGCACCAGTCGATTTCGCTGCGGTCGTAGATTTCGGCTATACGAGCGAGCTTGCCGGGCAAAAATGCATCATCGGCATCGAGGAGAAAGAGGATATCGCCGCTTGCGGCCGCAAAACCCGCGTTGAAGCTCGAGGCCTGGCCACCATTTTCCTTCAATACCGTCAGGATCTGTTCACCGTAGGAGGCAAGGATCTGGCGGGAATCGTCCGTCGAGCCGTCGTCGACCACCACCACTTCGAAGTCGGGGTAGGCCTGCGACAAAACACTGTCGATGCATGGACGCAAAAAGCGACCATAATTGAAATTGTTGATGAGCACCGAGAGTTTCAACGCGCGGCCTCCTGCCCCAGTTGCCGAGAACTATACTTCGTCGGCGCATAGCGGCGAATTCCGGCTCGATAACCGCGCATATAGTGGTGTTTCCAGATGGCCCAGAAACGCCTCTTTGATCGCGGCAGCGGATAAAGAAGCGCCGCCCGCATGGCCCAGTTGGCGCTCTCCACCCAGGTCCGCAATGGAACGCCGCCGATCCGTACACCGTTGGGAACATCTTCTGAAAAGAGCGCGGGCATCCCGTAGCCAAGGCGTTCCCCGCGTTTCTGAACCCAAGCTTCCGTAACGCTTGATGCCGGAATCCAATGATGAACGATCGCCTCGGCGCAACGATACGTTTTCACCCCTCTCCGGGACAGCCGGCTGACGATTTCCGTATCCTCTCCCATTGCAAAGAGGCCGCCTGGAAGTGGGCCGATATCTTCGCGGAACCGCACATCGCTGCCGAGCAACTGGCGACGAATTATGGTGTTCGGCCCCCAAATTTTGGTTGGATCGCAAGATCCGCTCGATTCTTCATCGGCTATAGCGAAGGTCGATCCCATGGGGATCCATTTCAATAATGGATCCCCTTGAGGATAGTGTTCCCAATTTGGAAGAATTCGGCCGCCGAAGACGCCGAAATCTGGTTTGGCTTCTGCGCATGCAGCGATTGCGCTTAACCAGTTCATGTCCGCCTCGATGTCGTCATCGGTAAAAACTACCAAATCTCCCCGCGCTGTTGCCAAAGCAGCGTTGATGGCTCCGGATTTTCCGGGGCGCATGTGGTTGATAACGATCATCGGAAGCTTCTTGGCGTATTTGTCGAGAAGCAGCTGCGTTTCATCGTTGCTGTTATTGTTGACGGCAATTATTTCCCATTTCTCAAAAGGGAAATTTTGCGTCGAAAGGGAATCCAGCATTTGTTGAAGACGACGTCCAGCACCATTGAAGGACGAAAAGACGACGCTGATTTGAATATTCGTCATCAAGCGCACCTGCCTCCTGATGTGCCGAAACTATGGGGCTCGTTAGTGCCGCTTGCATGTCTGCAGGATGGCGTTTTGCAGCTTTCGCCTTTATGCAGAACTCCAGAGTGGACGCGGTGTAATACCATCATTTCCCCACGCCAAGCTGAGCATAGGTGGCGTTGCCGGCCGAAAATCGCTGCTTGATAAACTGGCGCAGAATTCCCTGTCTGACGGATTGTGCCCACAGCAATTTGAAACGGGCTCCGCTTTGAGGAAAGCCTTTCAGAACGAAACTGACCGGTGCCATGAGCAGCCATCTCAAGGCGCTTCCGATGGGCAGCCCAAAGATCTTCGCTTTCCTATTGAATAGATTGGGCCTAATGATCACCAAACCCATCCCATAGCGCTCTCCACGCCGCAGAACCCAGCCTTCTTCGACATAGCCTTTCCTCACCATATGCCGAACTTTTGGTCGTTGTGAATGAAAGGCGCGAGCACCATTCTTTTCCAGCCTCAGGGCGAATGCAGTATCCTCACCCATGGGAAACTGGGCGACTGTCGCGTCCGGCCCGAGGCCGTCGTGGACGATGTAGCCGGTTCCCAATATTGAGCGGCGGAATGCCGAATTCGGCCCCGAGATCAAGGCCGCGGAGATCGGCCCCTCTTTAAGATCGTCATTCAAAGCGTAAAGGATGCCGAGATGCCCGTGCTCCATCAACCACGGTTGAGGCTTCTCCTCCCATTCGGGCATGATCAGACCACCGAATATATCGAACTGCGGCTGCTCGTTCGCCAAATCAAGGAACTGGGCAATCCAATCCGGCTCCGGAATGACATCATCATCGGTCAATATGACTAGTTCGCCCTCCAAGTGACGGAAGCCCTGCGTCAGTGCATATTGCTTGCCTTGTTTTGGTTCGAAATAAACCTCCAGCGGCAACCGGTCCTGGTAGGATTTCAAGACCCGAGATGTGTCGTCCTTGCTGTTGTTGTCGACTGCGACGATTTTCCACTCATCCCTCGATAACGTGCAGGCGCACAATGCATCGAGCATTCTCGGGAGCGTCTTTGCGCCATTATAAGTGGAGAACAGTACTGTTACTTTCACTTTACTCATTTCAATCCCCGAACGACGTATGCCGGTCTGCATTCGTGCTGCACGTGCGAACCAGATCCCTAAACGGGATGCGATCTCGTTTTGCCGAAGAATTCGCGTCTATGATCGTCACCAAGCACTCTCAGCTTACGCAAATCACGCAGCCATCGCCGCGGTTTGGCAAGCGCGTTGCGATTGAGGAAATACTGCCGCAACAAACTTGGCGCTCGACTGTGCGATCCACCATGGGCGACCCTGTACACCGCTCCCCGAAATGGCAACTTTGCAAGGGGCGCACCACGTTGAGCAAGAATATTCGCGATTCGAACGTGACTTCCGAGCATGGACTTGATCCAGTCGAGCGAAGCGTCTTCAAATCGCTTCGGCACGTCATAGAGATCGGCGCGAATGATCAATGAGGTGCCGCAAAGGTGGCTGAAGTCATCATAGCCAAAGAGAAGGCTTCCCCCATCATCCCAGATATAGCCGTGGTCGATTGTCCAGCCGTTGGCATCCCGATTTTCCGATACAAACTGCACGATACGAGAGCTGACGAAATCGTCGTCATCAACAATCATAAAAAAGCGGCTGTCGGGGGCATCCAGCATGCCGCTCAGAACGCGCCGACCCTTGTCTGCGCGGAACGCATCGAGGAAGTCTTCCTTGCTGCCCTTGCCAAGCTCGTGCATGTCATTCGGCGGAAAATCCACACGAACCGCGGAAAAATTCTCCGGCAGCTCCGGCAGATCGGCCCCCTCGTTTGCTACGATAATCCCACGCCAATCACCGTTGGTCTGATTGGAAATCGAGGCCACGGTCTGGCTGAGGTTCGCCTTCAGCTTGCCCCAATCGCGGGCATTGTCCTGATGTCGGACCGGGATGATGAAGGTGACAAGCGACATCGAATTACCCCCTAAGCCTGCAAGCTCGTTGCGTGTTTGTCATCCGCGAGCTCCTGCGCGCGCCTGGCTGCGCGCCCATTCGATCCCGTCCTCAAGTGACGTCGCCTTGTATGAAAGGTCTGTTCCGCCGGAGAAAGCCTTCATGAAGCGGCGGATCTTTCCGTAGCTGTTGTCCAACACGGCATGGGGACGGCCAAGCAGCAGCGAGCAGATATGGACGTGCAGGCGATCGGTGACGATCGCGCGGGCACGAGAAATCTGGCTGATGCCACGCTCGAAGCGATTGTGTGCCGCAGCGTCCAGCCTGCGCAAAGCAACTTCGCTCGGCTTCAGTGTGAGATAGGCGGAAGCGACCCCCAACTTCTTGGCGATATCCACCTTTCGTTTCGATTCCGTGATCCAGTCTTCCACAGGAATGTCGGAAGGAATTTTGCGGTCGGTTCCGCCAACCCGTTCTGCATCTTCTCGCAACATGGCGAGGACGGATATCCGTGTGGCTCTGTCGGGAAGCGGGCCAATGGCGAAAGCCATATCGGGGCATAGCCGCACGGTGCAGTCGAAATGTTTCTCGGAAAATTCCTTCGATTCTTCGTCGCGCACCAGCAGAACGAAATTCTTGTGACGCCCGATTGCCCGTTTGGACTGCTCGATGCGTTCAGGCGAACTGTAATGGATCGACTGCGGGAACTGGATGATCTGACGATCCGGGAAACGCTCCATGATCGATTCGCGGAAATCCTGGTGGGCAACCCAGATATCGCCGAAATTGCCGCCGCCATGAATGAAGATCGGGCCTGTGGGAACCCGACGTTTCAATTCGTCCGCCGAGAAGTCGTGCAGCCTGGAAACATAGTCCGGGCGCTTGCCGAAGCGATCCTTGAGATAGGCCATCTCTCCCAGCCAGATCGCCGAGTCGCCGCAATTGCGGATATCGGGGAAGTCGAGAATCGCAAGCGGTTCGTCGTGCGAGACATAGTCCTTCAGGCAATCATGGATCATGCCGTTGAGTTTTGAGATCAGCTCCGATCTGGATTGGCTGGTCATTCTGCCTCTCTTGTTGATGTTCGTTTAACTTCAGGCCGACTTGGGTACGGCAATACGTTTGGCTTTTGACAGGAACTTGACAACGATACGCTGAACTTCGGTTTCCGGGCCGTTTGGCTTGTTCATTACGAGCCAAAGGACAAAGCTGGAACCGATATAGAGGATACCGCCGGTGACGACGAGGATGGCCAGGTGAAGAGCCAGCGTCAACTTGTCGGTGGGGGTGTTCAGGACATGCGACAATCCCCAGACGCCGGCAGCCATCACGGCGACACTGGCTAGCGCGCGGAGGTTTGCCGCGAGCTGCTGGAAGAATGGCAGATTGATCAAGCGCTTGACGAGAAGCATGTTGACTACGGTGGAAATCAGGCCCGTCAATACGCGGGCATAAACGACGCCCGGAAGCCCGGCCATCATGAGACCAGCGATGATGATCGGCACGCGGACCACCAGCATCTGCGTGTCGCGGATGAACAGCATCTTGGTATGGCCCTTTGCCATGCCCAGCGGTTGGACGAGCGAACCGAGGGTCTGCAGGGCAAAGACCGATGCGAGTGCCTGTACGATGAAGATGGCGGGAACCCACTTTTCTCCCAAGGCAAGCCGCATCATCGGATCAGCTACAACAGCCATGCCGATTCCGGCCGGAAGCGCCACCGCCGCCAGAAGCGCCTGTGCACGCTGATAGGCTGCGACAAGCCGGACCGGGTCGTTGCGGACCTTCGAAAAGCCCGGATAAATCGTCTGGTTCAACGGCGCCGTCGCCTCGCGCGTCGGCAGAGTCGAAAGAGTGTTGCCGACGGTATAATGGCCAAGCTGCGTGGCGCCCAGCATCTTGCCGATCAGCAGATACTCGACCCGCCAGTTCAGCGTGTTGACGATCTGTCCAGCCGTCAGCCAGAGCGAGAACGAAAACAATTCCCGTGCATGCCGGAAGGTGATGCGCGGCCAGAACGGCAGTACGGTATAGGAAACGATGATATTCGTGATCTGATAGGCGAGGGTGCCGATAACGAGCGCCCAATAACTCTGGTAGATGGCAGCAATTGCCACCGTCACGACGAAGCCGACCAGCTTTTGCGAGACGTTGAGTACGAACTCCTGCCAGAAAATCAGATCACGCTGCAGCATGACGCGGCGTGGATTGGCGAGACCACTTAGGAGCAGGCTGAAACTCAAGGCAAGCATCACGCTCGTCAGCCGCGGCTCGTTATAAAATTCGGCAATCGGATAGGACGCGGCGGCAAACAACAGCGCCAAAACAGCGCTTCGCGTCACGCTCAACGTCCACACTGCGCTGAAGTGAGTTTCGCTGGGAGACTCGTGGCGGATAAGCGCCTGACCAAGCGAAAGTTCGGTGACGGAGCTCAAGATGACCTGGATCGTTGTTGCGATCGCAACGAGACCGAAGTCGGACGGCACGAGATACCATGCCAGTACAAAGGTGCTGAGTGCGGAAAGCGCGTTGACGATGGCGCGGGATAGACTCAGCCATATGCTGCCCCGGATCAAGCGGTCGGTAACATTGTTCATGAGCGAACGGCGCCGTACGCCGAGAGCTTTGACCACAAAAACGGGCTGCACACCCGTCCAAAGTGCTTGTCCCCCTTACGGGAGTAGAGCGGATTGATGGAGTCAGAAAGCATCATACCTATTGCCTCGTCACGAACCCGGTTTGCGACCTTACAGGGCGCTTGCCGTTTTCTTGGAAAAATCTTGCTTCAATCGGTTTAGCTCAAGCAGCATTCTGTCGTGCGCCTTTATGATAGACTCATCTGTGCTGAGCTGGCCCGGCTTCTCTGCTACCCGCTGCAACGTCTTGACCGTCGAACCGAAGACATAGTTGCCGGTGAGCTGTCGGATGCGACGGCGACGGAATGTTATGTTCTTCCAAAGGTAGCTGTTTTTCCGGACCAGCGACGCTCCGGCTTCAACCAGGTTTGACGGGCCAATCGGATCGAAGTCGATCTCCAGATCGAGCGCACTAGCCCAATCATACCACTTCGCTCGATTTTCCTCGGCGATCGGCCGGATAGCCCGCCAGGGAACACGCAGCGCGTCTGAGATAATGCAGCCATGCATCGCCTCGGAGACCACTTTATGCGATGCGCTGATTTCGGTCAGAACCTTTTCCACAGACCAGCGGGGATCGATATAGTGAATCCCTGCGAGCTCGCAGGCCTTATCCCAACTGCCATACATCGCGCTTTCGTAATGCGGCATGAAAGAGACCGGGTAGCGCTTCTCGATGCTTTTTGCATCCCAGCAACTGCGCGTGAGGATACCCGAATCGCCGATGGCGTAGCTCGGATCGATGCCGAGGATTTCCGCGGTCTTCTTTCCGCGCACGAAATAGAACGTCCAGTTGCCGTCGACCTTCGGCGGGTTGGTGTATCCGCCATAGCCCGAGCCGAAGACGATCTTCTGCATGTTCGGATCGAAATTGTCGTAGAGGATCGAGCCGATGCCGAGAAAGAGCTGGCTTTCGTCCTCGTCGAAGAAGCCGGGCAGCAAACGCTCCCAAAGCCAATGGTTCAGTTCGTCGCCAAAATTCTCGTGTTTCCCCCGGTAGGCAAACATCTTCATCGTGCTTCTCCAGTCGGCAAATGCGTCACGATCTGCGAGACCGTGTCATCTTCGCGAGCCATGCGTCCGTAACGCGAAATGATCTTGATGTCGCTGCGGATTATCTTTGCCGGGTTGCCAGCGACAAGCGAGCGCGGCGGCACGCTCTTGGTCACCACCGAGCCTGAGCCGATGACGCATTCGTCGCCGATCTCGACGCCGGGCAGAATGATGCTGCGGGCGCCGATGAAGCAGCGCTTGCCGATCCTCGTGTGAAGATAGAGCCCGCGCGTGAGATCGTGGGTCAGAATCGCCGCCTCAAAGGCGACGTAAGTTTCCGCGCCGATATGCAATCCCCTAGGGTTGGTCTTGTCGAAACGCACGCTCAAGGAAAAGCTGGCCGTCGGATCGATGTCCATTCCCCAGAATTTCGTATAGTAGAGCCACTTGGCCTTCACAAATCCGTTCCGCAGTGGCCGAAATACGTTCAGTCCCCACTTCGGCTTTTTTCCTGTCTGCACCATCAAGTCCGACCCCGGCTGGAAAATTCGTCTAGCACGGAACTGTAATAGTCCTCGAGCGTCCCCGTCTGACGACGTAAATCAAAGCGCTCGGCCACCAGAAGCGGTGCCCGCGCGCTAAAGGCTGTCCACAGGGTCTGGTCGTTGAGCAGTCTTCCGACCGCGTCCGCCATTCCTGCGACATCCCGCTCCTCCACGAGATAACCAGTTTTCCCCTCTTCGATCGCTTCGCCGACGCCTCCCGAGCGAAATGCGACGACCGGAGTACCGACGGCTTCCGCCTCGAGATTTGCGAGGCCGAAAGCTTCGGCGTGACCATTGTCGAGGGTCACGCTTCCATGGAGATAGAGCTCCGCACTGGCGAGCAGATCTCTTATCTCAGTCTGCGACAGATTTTCATGGATCGTGACGCTTGGCAAGGAACGACGCGCCAGTGCTTCGATTTCCTCCTTCAAGGGACCCTGGCCGACCATGACGAATTCGACCAGGGTGCCGGTGGCTGCCACACGCGAAAGCGCATCGATCATGAAACGATGGCCCTTATAGTCGACGAAGCGGGCAATTGAAACCACGCGCCCTTTTTTTCGGGGACGGGGTTCCATTTTGAAGAGATCGAGATCGATGCCGATATGATGGCGATAGACGCGTTCGGCTGGAAAGCCGAGTGCCAGCAACCGGTCTCGGATGAAATCGGAAACGGCGATGTTCCAGCTGTTCCATCCGGCCATCTCGCTCCGGCCCTTGGCGAAGAAACGCACCTGATTGAAGCCGCCCGGCTTTTTCGGATCGCCGCCATAGGTGGCGTCAAAGCCGTGAAACGTCGTGATCAGCGGCTTGCCGGCGGCCCGGGCCAGCGGGCCGATGACATAGCCGTTCTTTCCAAAATGGGCGTGAACGAGATCGGCTTTGCCGATCGCAGGAAAGAGGAAGGGAAGGCCGATCTGCGGGATTTTCAGTAGCAGTTCACCGGCCCGCGCAATGGGAGAGCGACGGATGTCATGAACCGGAACAGTGGATTTTTTTGTATGCGCCGAAGAAATTCGCGAGCCGGCAAGAATTTCAGCTTCGAAAGAACGAAACGCTACCGCCTGGTTGAGAACAAACGCCTGGCTGGCAGGCAAAAATTTTTCCACATAAATAACGGCTTTTTTCATGAATCTGTTCGCGTCTCCGTTGTCTTGTGCATCACATCGCCTCTATTGCCCGCCGGATACCGTCGATCGCACTTCTTGGCGCATTATTTTCGTCGTAAAGATTAACGCGCTTCGTGCAAGCCGCAGCGGGATCGGCCGCTTTCTCATCGCGCTCGCCGTATTTTTCCGACATGCCCCATACTGTCACGCCTTTCAAGTCGCCATGTTCGGCCGCCACGGTGATCACGTCACTGAAAATATCGGCGTAGGATGCCGGCGTGAAGGCTTTGTCGCGGTTCAGGAAGTGGCAGGACGCATCCAGTTCGGTGATGAAAACGCCGACACCCATGTCCTTCAGCGCCGCGCAGAAGCGTCCCATTCCTTCCGGATCGATCCGGTCGAGGCCGGGGCGGAAATGCGCCTGCAGCCCTACCGCATTGATCGGCGTTTTTTTGGCGACGAGATCCTCGACGATTTTCAGGATGCGCGCACGCTTCTGTTCGAACACGTCGGATTTTTTCTCCAGATGCGTTTCGTTGAGGACCAGCGTCGCGCCGGGATTAGCTTGGTGCGCCATGTCGAAACTCATACGGATATAATCGTCGCCAAGAAGGCGTCGGAAAACACAATCCCGCAGATCCGCTGCATCATACTCCAACGGCTCGTTCACCACATCCCAAGCATCGATCGAGTTCTTATAGCGAGTGACAACCTGTTTTATATGACGGTTCATGGCCGCCTGAATGGTCTTTGCGTCCGTGATATCAGACACCCAGCCCGGGACGCGATACCAGATCAGCGTATGGCCATAAACCCTCATGTTGTTTTTACGTGCAAATGCAACCATGCGGTCGGCGCTACCGAAGCTGAAAACACCCGGTCTCTTTTCCGTCGCATTCCACTTGAGCTCGTTTCGCGGCGTTATTGAATTGACGTTGTCGATGTAAATCTCGGAAGCGATTGGATCGTTGATGTTTTGCAGGTCGATTGCCGATCCGAATCGGAACGACTTCCTATCGGCGAGGGCGCGCAGCCCTGCAGAGGCAGGCACCTGCGCTAGGGCCTGGCCCGCACGAACATACAACAGAGCGAGCGGAACCGAGGCGAGGAAACGTCTTCTATTCATTCTATCTCTCACTGTTAGCTTTTTTCATGTCCGCGGTGGAATTTGAAGGGCCAGGCTCGTCGGCACCGATCCATCACGGGATTCGCGTTCAATTCAGCAGAGTAATGCAACCTCAAATATACTTTCGCCGCAGGGGATATTGTTGGTGTCTGCTAGACTTTTCAGCATATTCCAAGATATAAACCGCTCGGGGAGGGCGCTCGTGATGGAAGATTGGTCCAGCTATCTGATGAGCTATTTTTATATGGCATTTCAAAATGCCGTTTTTTTTATGGCGCCTGTTCGAAACGATCTATCGCTCCTCGACGACCGGCAGTTCGCAGCCCTTGTTCTCGGCATCATCGGCGTCATTTTCCTCCCGCTTGCAGCGCTCGTCAGAATGTCGTGGCGGCTGCGTCAATCGGAGATCGTCATTCGCTCGCTGAACGAAGATCTTGCGCAAGTCACGCAGGACCTCAATATCGAGCGTGTCTGGCGCCTGGCGGGTGGGGACAGCACCGAAGGGCCGAGTGCGGACAGTTTGAAAGAGCTTTACAAGATTCTGGCCAGAGATCACGACGATGCAAGTTACATGGCGAGATAAGTCGGCGCGCGGCGGGAAGTCAGAAATCTAGAAGATGTCCGCCTTTTAGTGCTCTATCTCTTTGTTCTTGCACAATTTCTGTGAAGCCGGCGCACCTTTGGAATTGCTCTAATGCCGATGCTCCGGACTTTCTGCCGGGGCCTCGGCATCGGAAGGCTCGGAGACTGATTCCGGTTGCGCGCTGTTGATGTCGACCGCATGGTCGGGCAATGGCAGCCATATTCTGCCGGAAAAGTAATTTCTCGTTCTTTTCTGTGGTCCTGAAGTCGCATCCAGCGAGAGTGTGAAATTGTAATTCCCGGGATTGAGCACCTCGCGGGTGAAGCTGATACTGGCTCCGAAGCCGTCTTCCTTGATATCCCTCAGGTTCTTGATGGCGTTCAGGGTCTCGTGAAAATCGAGCCATTGCGGTTGCCGCAGCATGATTTGGAAAATTCGCAGAATGCCGGGATCGAGCTGGCCATTTTGATCGGTCTCGGGATTGACGATCTTCACGCGCATATTGTTGATCGTGCCGGCGGCGTCGCCGCGAACGATGACGAAGATGGAGTTCGGGAGCTGATCCTTTTCCCGCTTGCCACTCTGCTCGAAAAAGCATTCGAACGTATCGGCGTTGAAGCTCGTCGCCGCCCAATCGGTGGTTTCGATGCCGGCATTGCGCAGCGCCGCACACATTGCGGCGCCGGATATCCGCCATGTCCGTAGAAAAGTCGACGCGGTCTGTGCGGCCGGCGGTTCAATGACATGCAGGGGAAGCGCGAAGGTGGCTGGAGGCCGCGGGCGGGGAAGAGCTTTGGGCGGCGGCGGCCTAACCTCAGCGGGAAAGAGATCGAAGCCAAAATAATGGCTGACCGTCTTTAAGTGTTTCATGTCGTTGGAAAGCAGCACCGTTCCCATAACCAGCGAGAGGGAAATCGTCAGCAGCAACCAGAAGACAACGGGAATCCGCGGTTTTCTCACCGGCTGTTTCGCATATGCGGACGACGAAGTATCGGGCAAGCTTGTCTTCTCCGGGTGCGAGAAGGGTTTCGATCGGGCTGTCTAGAGCATTTCCGTTTTTCGCCAAGCCACGGAACCCTCTATCTTTTTGTTTTTGCGCAATTCCGGACGCAAACCGCCGCGCACTTTTGCTGGAATTGCACCAAAGCATGTCGCGTAAAAGTGTGCAGCGGTTTTGCGACAACGACATGCGTAAAATCAAAGACCTAAAGCGCGAGGAGCGAATCTAAAAGATCGCGACGCGCTTTAGATCAAGCATATACATTCAGCCGTTAAATATCTTTGGCTTCGTGTCGGCAATTGGGCACCTTTGTGTGTCATCAGGAAGGGAGCGCTGCAGATTTCGGCGGAGGCGCTTCAACCCTATGTCGATTGGGAATCTCCAATATAGCTAGAGGCAATCGCGGTGGCAGATGGCGAATGATCTCACCATTCGGTCTATGAATCGATCAGCGTTAGCTCGGCTTCCGCGTGATTTCGACGGATTATTCTTATTACTATTATGATTAAGATAGGATATTCTAGATAATTTCTGAATCATCAATATGATAACTATCAATATATAAGTATATATTATATTCTCTGTCTATTTTCGCGCAAAAGTTTCTATTTTTATTATAAAACCATAGATTATATTTTGGATATCCTTGGAATCGGACGGGTTTTGGCGATTTTCATCAAATTTTCGACGTATTCTTCGATAGGGTTTGCCGCGCAATCGCCTAGGGGAAGGGATATGTCCGTCGAGCTAGACGCAACCACCTATGTTCACGCCAAACCGACCACCGCGCATTCCTACATCTTGCCCGCCGTGCTCGATGTGCTGGAGAGCCATTTCGACGGTGCTCTTGAGAACGACGTTTTTGATTTGGGATGCGGTACCGGCGGGGCAGCTGCGGCTCTTGCGGGAAAGGGATATTATGTCGTCGGCGTCGATCCTTCCAGCGATGGCATCGCGAAGGCCAATGTCAATTATCCCGAACTGCCGCTGAATGTCGGCTCGGCGTATGACAAGCTTTCCAGGGAATATGGCACATTCAATGCCGTCATCAGCCTGGAGGTCGTCGAGCATGTCTACGATCCGAAGGCTTTCACCTCGACGATGTACGATCTCGTCAAGCCGGGCGGTATCGCCGTGATTTCGACGCCCTATCATGGTTATCTGAAGAACCTTGCCCTGGCTGCGGTGGGGAAAATGGACGACCATTTCATGCCGTTGACGGATCATGGGCATATCAAGTTCTGGTCGAAAAACACGCTGCGTACGCTGTTGCTGGATGCCGGCTTCGACAATATTCGTTTTGAATATGTCGGAAGGATTCCCGTTTTCGCCAAGTCGATGATCGCTGTTGCGCAAAAGCCTCTTAGACAGGGCGTCGGAGCTGCACTGATTTCGGACGGCATTCGTCCGCTGCGACGTGCGCGATAAAGCACGGCGCGCACCCGCGCCAAATGCCGCCCGTTGCAATAATCCACAGGTTGCTTTTACTGTCTGCACTGCTGAAAAAAACCCTTACGAAATATTTACTTTTAGTTGCATTCTTGCTTAAACTCTCCATTATACAGCTGGGCGTGCTGATAACGCGGGAGACTTATTCACATGAAGGCTAAATCGCCGAATTCGATCGATGTCTATGTTGGCAACCGCGTGAGAGTTCGACGGAAGACGCTCGGGATGACCCAGAACGGCTTGGCCGAACTTCTGGGCATTACCTTCCAGCAGATCCAGAAATACGAAAAAGGAACGAATAGAATAGGCGCCAGCCGTCTTCAGCGCATATCCGAGATTCTTCGCGTGCCCGTCGGCTTTTTCTTCGAGAACGGCGGCGCCGGGCCGATCGACGGCGAGACGAGTGAATTGAACAGCTTTTTGTCCTCGAAAGAGGGGCTGGCGCTCAACAAGGCATTCATCGCCATCGAGGACCCGAATATCAGGCAAAAGCTGGTGGCTTTGGCCAAAAGCCTGGCAGCCGCGGGATTGCCTGAAAGCGACAGTGAGTTGCACGATTCGGTTATGAACAGCTGAGGACGTATCGTGCTCCATCTGCAGACATTCGGCGATCTGCGGTTGATCGAGACGAATGGCGATCCGGTTCGCTATCCGATCAAGGGCCTGTTGATGATGGCCCATCTCTATGCCGGCGCGAGCCATGAACTCAGCCGCTATGAATTGGCTCAGTTTCTATGGAATGACGTCGAAGCTGATCTGGCGCGGCTCAATCTGCGCAAACTGCTTTCCCGCATCCGCGAGACAGACGGCGGACGCGCCGAAATGCCCTTCGATTTCACCGCCACCACGGTTCGTCTCAACACGCAGGTAGTTTCCAGCGATCTGGATATTTTTCGCGCCGGCGGTTCGCCGCTGGAGCGGCTGAACGCGATCGCCGAACTGACCCAGCGCGGGTTCATCGGAAATATCAAACCAGCGACAAAGTTGATAGATGCGTGGATCAGGGCGCAACGGGACACTCAGGCGCTGCAATTGCGGCAGGCATTGCTGGATGCGCTGCCGGATGCGCAAAAGCCCGGCGCGACGCGCACCATTTCCAGCGCCGCCCTGCAGATCCTCGAACGGGATCCGAAAGACGAGCAGGTCAGAGCCTTACTGCACCGGCTATCTGGCGGTTCGTCCCTCAATGAGAGCTTGTCGAACGGCGACGATCATGCCCGGGTACAGGTGAAGCGGTCAGAGGCCGGTGGTGAGACATCTGCCGACATCGAACGTATATCGCCGATGCCGCTGATCTTGCCTCGCCTGGTGCTGCTTCCCCCGACGTCGAAACATGCCGATGCCGGACTTGCGCTTGCCAACGCCCTGATCGAAGACGTCACGATCGAACTCTGCGCGCTCAGAAACATTTCCATCGTCGCGCCACATACGGCCGGCCAGATCCGCCGCGACTCCGAGAAGGCTGCCGTGGTCGCCCGTCATTCGATCGCCTATCTTCTGGATACAAAGCTTTCCGAAGAGGGATTATTCGCCCAGCTGGTTTATTTTCCCACGGACGAGATTATCTGGGCCAATCGCTTTGCGATGACGCCCCATATATTGCCGCGTCAGAGACGGCTGATCGCGCAGCAGCTGACCATGTCGGTGGCCCGCGAGCTGGCTGAAAACGAGGAAGAGCGCTTACGCTTCGAGGCCAATCCTGAGGCCTATCACGCCTATCTGGTCGGCTCGAGCCTGATGAGCAAGTTGACATTGCCGCATATCCGCCGGGCACGGAAGGCATTCAAGCAGTCATTGTCGCATAAGGCGGATTTTTCTCCGTCATTTACCGGGCTGGCGAGGACCTTCACCAGCGAGTGGCTTGTGACGGCGCAGGGAAACAATGAGCTGCTGCATCTGGCGGAACAGAATGCACTTCGGGCCATCGAGCGGGATCCGGCTTCGGCGGCGGGCCATCGCGAGCTTGGCGTCACCAAACTCTATCTCGGCGATGTCGATGCCAGTGTCGCCGCACTTCATCTGGCGGAAGAACTCAGCCCGCATTTTGCCGATGTCATCTATAGCCATGCCGACACGCTCGTGCATGCATCCCGCCCCGGCGATGCGCTCGCCAAGATCAAAAAGGCGATTTCGCTCAATCCGATCGCGCCTGACGCCTATCTCTGGTGTGCTGCGGGAGCGAGTTTTTTCCTGGAACAGTACGAGGAGGCCATCGCCTATGTCGAGGCGATGAAAGACAAAGCGCCGGCCCATCGCATCGCCGCGGCCAGTTGCGCAATGATCGGCGATCGAAAACGGGCGCTCTTCCATCGGCAACGAGCCGAAAGCATCAACCCGGTCTTCGACGTCGAGAAGTGGCTCGCCATCGTCCCCTTCAAGGAACATTGGCAAAAAGAGCTATATCGGGAGGGCCTATTGAAGGCCGGTTTTTAACAATAACTTAGGGGCATTACATGGCCAAAGTTGTCATTATAGGTATACCCGGCGAGGCGGGTCTCTGGCTTGCCGATCTCGGTGCGGGGACGGTCAAGCCTCTCAATCCGACGGGGGATTTGGGGACTGCGAACGACCTGCGCAAAGCCGGCGGCACATTTGTGAAGGGCGTCGACCTCGCCGTCGCCGTTTCGTCGGCGCAGGTTGCCCTTTCCGGTCACGTCGACGGCTGAGCCGGCTTCTGACCGACTGGTCCGTATATTCCGAGAGGGTTATGTCGCCGCGGGAAACCCTTTCCCGCGTCGAACCTCTTTTGGCCGGGTTCGGCATTACCAGGGTTGCGCGACATACCGGACTGGACGACATCGGGATCCCGGTCTGGTGCGCATACGCCCCGAATTCCCGCTCGATCGTGATTGCCCAGGGAAAGGGCTTGACCGATATCGACGCTAAGGTATCCACTGTCATGGAAGCCCTCGAACGGGCGGTTGCCGGCGAACCCTCCGTCGATCTCGTCCACGGCACCTCTTCCCGTCTGCAGGCGATGGGACGCAAGACCGACATGCTGAACTGCCTGACCGCTCTTCATAAACCCGATCTCGGACCGGACGAGGAGACGGAATGGGTTGCCGGCGTCAATATCCTCACCGGCGACGAGGTTTATGTCCCCTTTGAAGCGGTGGTGCTCGACCGCACCCGTGACGCGCGATACTGGATGTCTTCGGACGGCCTGGCGTCGGGAAACAATGCCGAGGAGGCGATCTTTCATGGCGTCCTGGAGCGTATCGAGCGTGACGCCCATGTGCTCTGGCAGGTGGGCGCGGAAGCGGATCGTTACGCTGATTGCGTCGATCCTCGCGGCTTTAAGGACGGCGCTTTGGGCGGGCTGATCGACAAGATCGAAACATCGGGATTGGCGCTCAGGCTCTTCGATATCACCAGCGACATCGGGATCCCCTGTTTCACCGCCATGCTGGGCCCTGGGGATCTCATTCCGGGCCGTCGGGCTCTTCACGGCGACAGGGACATTCGCCTCGTCGAGGTGACCGGCGGCACCGGCGCTCATCCGTCTCCCGTGCGCGCGGCCATTCGGGCGGTGACGGAAGCCGTGCAATCCCGACTGACCTATATCAGCGGAGCCAGGGACGATATTTCTCCCGCAACGTTCTCACGATGCTTGCCGCCGCTGATGCGGCAGGCCTTCGCTGCGGTTGCGGCACCGCCCGCTGCCGCCATCGGCCGTGACGGGGTGGCAGGACATGGGCAGCAGGATCTGGCCCACTTGCTGCAGCATGTGCTCGACCGGCTGCGCAACAGGCGGATCGCTTCGGTGATCGCCGTGCGCCTCAGCGATGACACGCTTCCCTTCAGTGTCGTCAAGATTGTCATTCCCGAGCTCGAAAATCCGGAGGGGGAGCGCGCCCAGCGGTTCGGAACGAGGGCGCTTGCCAGGGCAATAGGGTTTTGAAGATCATTTTCGCAGGGCCCAGTCTTCCCGATGCGGCGTCGCTTACCGGCGAGGGGATACGCGTCCTGCCGCCTGCCACACAGGGCGATGTCTTGGCTGCGGTGGAACAGGGCGCCAATGTCATCGGCCTGATCGACGGCGGCTTCGAATATGCCGCACCGGTCTGGCACAAGGAAATTCTCCATGCTCTTTCGCTGGGCGTCGCGGTTCTCGGGGCGGCAAGCATGGGTGCGCTGCGCGCGGCCGAATGCGATCCGTTCGGCATGATCGGGATCGGCCGCATTTTCGAAGACTATCGCACCGGCCGGCTGGTCGACGATGCCGCCGTCGCACTCACTCACGCGCCGAGCGCGCTGGGCAGCAAGCCGCTGACGGTACCGCTCGTCAATGTCAGCGCAACGCTCGATGTGATGGAGGATAGCGGGCAGCTGGCCAGTGGGTTGCGTCAAGAGCTCGAAGATGCCGCAAACGCGATATTCTTCAAGAAGCGAACGTGGCGGGCGGTCGTCGAGCAATGTGCAGGGCTGGCCGAGCCGGATCGTCCGCGGCTGCTGGCGGCACTTTTGTCGAATGCCGTCGATCAAAAACGCATCGATGCCTTGGAATTGTTGAAAGCCGTGCAGGACGCCCGCGACATTCGCTCGAATGCAGATTTGCCGTGGAAACTGCACGAAACCGCATTCCCCACGCGCCCTGCATTGTGAATTGAACTCGGCATTTGTCACCGAGGGTTGTGTCACGCTTTTTTCACGGGCTGGATCACGTCCACAGGCGTATCATTCCTTCAATTCATTGGAGAAATGGGGCATGGGCGTGACATCGGTTGTCAAGATAAAAGCAGACCAAGGGGCAGAAGACGGACTGGAAGAACTCGTCGCATTGGCGCGGATGATCGCCTATGCGCGACAGGTCTCTCAGGATGTCAAACTGCCGTTTGCGACGAATTGCCTCGACCTTGCGCTTGAGGCGGTGAAGCAGGAGGTCGGGGAGGGCTTGACCAAGGAATTGGCCGAATTGAGCTCCCCGGTTCCGCAAGTGAGCGTGAGAAGCCATTAGGCCGGCATGCGTCCGACCGGACGCGCTGGAAACGCACTACCACTTCAAACACATGCATAACCCCGAAAATCGGCATCGATTTTCGGGGTTATGCATGTGTTGCTGTGCAAGTGAGCGGTCAATCGAAATCCATCTGTGAGCTGGCGCCAATTGTAGGTTGGGAGAAGCCCGCCTCGTTCTGGGCCGGGCGCACGCGGAAGCGGCGGCGATTTTGGGTCTCACACATCGTGCGGACGATCGGCCGATTGGCGGCCGATCCGTTGACCTCAATGGGTCAAATTGCGCTTCTGGGCCAGCAGCAAAATGTAATCGTCGGCAATGTCTGCGATGGCCATGGCGACTTCCGCCGGATCGCATCCCTCGACCTTCGTATTTGTAATGAACTGATAGACCGCCTTTTCGATCTGCTTCCGGCAGATCATCACGCGCTCATCGTAACCAAATTCCGGAATCTGCGATGCCATATCACTCATCAGGTCGGCTCCCTCGCTACTTACAGTGACCATGACACAAATTATAAGTTGAGCAAGCAAATGCTTTATGAAGGGTTAATTCGCCGGCGAGGTGCGACCATTTCGACACAGGTCGGGGCATGTCGGGGCCTTCGATGTATTGAGTCAGGACTGTCTAACTTCGCCCAAGCATATCTCGCCAAGAGGATAGGAATTTCTGACGCCGCAAGGACAGGCTCATATGCCGACGCTTGATATGGCAGACCGAATGCTGTTGGCTGAATCGGCCAGTCCAGATCGTATTGAATTATATAATAACTTTATTTATCAGGTTGTTAATGTTTCGTGCTGCGGTGTTAAATTGCATCGGCAACTTTTTCACGCCCGGCCAGCCCGGGACTATTGGACCATCGGCCGTAACAACATCACCAGTGTGCCGGCAGGTTGTCGGACCGTTGAGAACCGGGGGAGGGAAATAACTTTCGGGAGATTTCTCCGAAAGCTAAACGCCGATTCTTGTGAAATGAAGGAGCTAATAAAACCAATAACGATAATTGAGTAGAAGAAATAAAATTTATCAAAAGGTAAATTTATTGTTTTCAGATAATGGTTGTATTTAAACATCAATTATAAGACGATTGAAATTATATCAAACTATAATCATAGGGTGCGTTCTTCTTGGGAGCATCAGCGATAATTATAAATTTCTATTGGAAAACAATATCAACTTCATGACGATTGCTCCGCTTCCGCAATTTCATTGCGGATCTCGAAATATCCGGAGATAAATTGCAATTATGGTCAAAATATTAAGCAGGGAAAGCCGGAAATTCGACCGTCACTTGCCGATGATGCGGGATTTTCTCATCAAGCCGATCTCAACAGCGTAATATCGTCATCCGAAGGAAGATCTATCTACGCTGATGCAGCGACAACGGCGACCGCATTTGTGCAACCAGCCGAGAAGCAAAGTTGAGGACCCGCCGGGGTGGGTGACGGGTCCTCCAGTCGGAATGCCTGCACTGTACGTAGGTATGATTTCAGTTAAATTCGACATTGTCGAAGATCATTATTGGGGTAGTTCTTTTTTTCTTTAGATTACTCTCTTTTTTAGCAATTACTATTCTACGTCAATATAAAATTTCATAGTACAAAATAGTGAGATATTCACCAGGCTGATGGAAAGGAAGGGGTGTCAAACCTTTGGATGTTTGACGGCGCTCGATCTCTTCGGCGCGACAATAGCGGCCGAGCGGAAAACGCCGTCGACAGCCGTTCAGCCGACAGATTCAAGCCTCCTGCAATGAGGTCGCCGCAGCGCATTCGTCAGACCGATCGATCTCGGATAAGCGGCTGAGCAATGTCTTCGTTCTGAAGCGAGACCAACCGCCGACCAAGGGCAGAAGCGGGTCTATCTCTTCGAATTTCCTCAGATTCTTTTGCTTTTGCTCCCTCGCTGGCCAGATTTTCGACAACGCCCTGCGTGCGGCTCTGTCAGATTTTGTAAAGATCAATCTGGCGAGGACGCCGGAGGCGACCATAGGGCTATGATGATAAATGTGTTTGAGCGAGGTCGCAGCGCTGGGCCAATCTTTCAGAGCGGCAAATTTTGAAAATGCATAAAGATGCGCCGACGCGCGGGCGCAGCTGACGACAAAAGCCGGAAGCTGGGGATTGCGAGCGATACATCGCTCGGTCACCGCCAGAAGCGATCGCGCCATCCGCGACCTGTCTGAAGACATGGCTGCGGAATGTGAGCGATAGCCCACCAGACCCAACGGCACCGTCTCGATCTTGAAATGTTCAGCGGTGCGGAGTTCGAAATCGAAATCCTCGCATCCTCCAATCCCCTTTCTGGCATAGCTTGAATCGTAGCCGCCGATCTTGTCGACGACAGCGCGGCGAACCATGAAGCCGCTGCCATTGCCGACGAAGCGGAATACGAGATGACGGTTGAGAATGCTGTCCCGGGCGTTCAGCGACGAACCGGATCTCGTGCAATATCCTTCGGTATCGATGAAGCGGTGAAGGGCATAGACCGCGCCCCAGGCGTCCGGCAGGGGATGGAGCGCCGCAAGCATTCTTTCGACATAGGTCGGATGCCATATGTCGTCCGCATCGAGGAAGGCGATATAGGCGGATTTCGATGCTTTTATTCCGGTATTGCGGGCCGCAGCGACGCCACGGTTTTCGGTCGACAGAATCCGCATCCTTGGGTCGCCCGCGGCGAAACGGCGACAGATCGAGCCCGTGTCGTCCGTCGAACCGTCGTCGATGATGACGATCTCCAGCGCCTTGTGGGTCTGGTTGCTGACCGACTGGAGCGTGTGGGCAAGGTAGCGGCTGGCGTTATAAGCAGGGATAATAACGGCCACTTGAATGCGGGACGTGGTTGGCATCTCCATCGCTGTCACCCGAGCTTGGATGTGGGGGTGGGGGGGCGGAGATCGATCCGGTTCTTCATCAGCCTGGCGACAGCGGGCCGATGGCTAACGACGATCAGCGTTCTGCCGGCGTCTTCTTTCATCGCCGAAAACACCCGCATCTCTGTCTCTTCGTCGAGTGCGCTTGTTGCTTCGTCCAGCAGCAGGATCTGAGGCCGGCCGGCGAGCGCGCGCGCCAGACCTATGCGCTGCCTTTGTCCGCCCGAAAGCCGGATCGCCTCGTCGCCCAGCCATTCATCAAAGCCATACGGCAGATCTTTGATGAATTCCGTTGCGCAGGCCACATCGGCCGCCCAGCGGATATCCTGCTCCGAGATATCACGACGAAACCGGATGTTGTCGAGGACCGTGCCTTCCATCAGTTCAACGTCCTGGCCCGACACGGAGAGCAGTTGCAGCCAGCTGGAACGGTCGATGGTTGTCAGATCCCTGCCGTCGACTGTGATCAGCCCCTGGGTCGGCGGGTTGAGATCGAGAATCATGTTGAGGATCGTGGTTTTGCCGGAGCCACTCGGCCCCGTCAGAGCCGTCGTCTCGCCTGCTCTGATTGCGAAGCTGAGATCGTGAACCGCCGGGGCGTTCGATCGCTCATAGGCAAAGGAGACGTTGTGGAAGACAATCGCCTCCGCCAGGCGGCTTACCTTCTCCCCTTGCGATGCCTGCTTGATGTCATCCTTCTCTGAAAGCAGGGCCAGAACGTTTTGCAGGGACGCTTCCATCTCGTAAAGGCTGAGAATCTGGGAATCGAATCCCTTGATATGCGGCTGAAGCCTGTAGAGAAGGATCGTGGCCGAGAGCGCCGCCTTGAAATCGACCGGCAGGAATTCCGAAGACAGAATGATCGTCAGGATGACCCCGAAGGTCAGCATTTCGCTGAGAAGCGAGGTTATCGCTCCCATCCCGTCTGACCGGCGCCAGGTCTGGCCGACGTCGTTGGAAAGCGCCTCGAAGAGTTGTTGGTGGCGCTTTTCCATGCCGAAGCTTTTGACGGCCTTCAAAGTCTGCAGCGTTGTCCAGCTCAACTGTGTCAATGCTTCCACCGCAGCCAACGCAGAGGCACCGAGACGGCGGTAGGCACCGGCAAAGAAACCCAATACAAAATTATGGATGAAGCCGAAGGCGAGAGCCAGCAACGCGATCGGCCAGGCCATTATCAGCATGCCGACGCCGAAAATCACAATCGTACCGAAATTCACCCCCAGCCGTACCAGACTGGCATGCGCCGACGATACCGCATAGGATTCGGTCGCGATGACGTTGATCAGGTCGCTGCGCTCATAGTCTTGAAAGCGCTGGAAGGGCATGGTCAAGACCTTGGCGTAGAGGCGGTCTCGCATGCGGTCGCTAATCCGGTGGTTCACTGCGCTTGCAATCAGTGAATTGGCGCATCCCAATAAAATCCGGAACACGATGGAGCCGATGAGGATGCCGATCAGGACAGGCTTCGAAAGACTGAGGTCGATGCCGCCGAAAATCGCTGGAAGCCATGCGACGGCGGAGCCGGAAACGGGACCTTGCTGCCCGAGAAGAAAGACGAGGCTGACCAGAAAGGTGATGCCGACCATTTCCGAGAACCCTGTGAGAATTCCCAGGACGATCATCACCGTCATCTTGAGCCGCAGCGCCGGTACGAGTTGCAGAAGCTCGCGAAATCGAGACGCAACGACCAGGTTGTAGGCTCTTGCGGGCATGGCGGAAGGCGGCTTTCGAAACCTATTCATTGTTGACCATCCGCGAAGAGGTCAGGCCAGTTGCTTCCCTGGCAGGCATGGCCGTGAAACGATCGCTAAATGCTGTTCCGGGTTGCGGAATGATCGCGCCGGCGAAGCGGGTTTTTGGCCGGGCCGGAGGTTTGCCGAGCGCGCGCTTTGCTATACCCCTGGCGTTGCGTTTCGCCTGGCGCCAGCCTTGCTGCACGCCATGGACGATGAGCTGTAAGGAGTATTTTCTTACCATCATCGGCGCCAGCTTGTTGACTTGCGCATAATCGTTGCCAAGAAACGCCTTCTTGAAATACCAGCTCGCCGTGTTGAATTCCGCTGTCCGGATATCGCGCGCAAGCTGCGGATAGCGTTCGATGATCGGGGCCATCACCAGCGCATGGGACTTCAGCATCCGGTAGGCGTTGCTGGACATATTTCCCTTGGTGAAGCGATAACCGGTCAGGAAATCGGGAACCAATGCGAAGGGCAGCGTCTCGGCCAAGGCCAGATAAAGTTTCAGATCTTCACATCCCTCGGCCCCGTTGTCGCGCAGGCCGGCGTCATAGCCGCCGCAGCGAAGGATCTCCGTGCGCGGCATCAGGGGTGTGCTGCCATTACCGATGAAATTTTCCCTCAGCAGAGGTTCGAAGATGTTTCCTTGATGCATGACCGGTCGTGAATGGCCGAAAATGATGCCGTTCTCGTCGATCGCCGCATACCAGTTGTAGGCGACCCCCTGTCCGTCGGGAAATTTCCGCAGCGCCTGAAGCTGGAGCTCGATCTTGCTGGGATGCCATGTGTCATCGGCATCAACCGGGGCGATGTAGGGGCCGCGGGCCTCCTGGATGCCGCGGTTGCGCGCGCGCGCAACCCCTCCATTCTCCTGGCGGAGAACCCGTACACGGCGATCGGTCAGGCCATAGTCGCTGGCAAGTTCGAACGTACTATCCCGCGACCCGTCGTCGACCACAAGGATTTCGAGCTTGTCGTAGGACTGGCTGGAGACACTTTGCAATGTTTCGGCAAGCGTCTTCTCGGCGTTGTAAGCCGGTATGACGACGGTGATGAGAGGGGCCGCAACGCCAGTCATGGTATTGTCATCCGATATAAGCTCCCGGCAGGCCCATAAGTTCAGGGAAGGCTTCAAGAGGGTGATCGCCACGGACTTCGAGGCGTGGCAGACCGAAGAGATTATCGGAAAATGTGGCTTTTGCCGGCCGTGTCGTGAAGCCGATCCCGTAGCCGGCAAGCGCCAGAATGCCCGGGACCCTGAAGTCTGTCCCGCCATAGGGAAGCGCGATCGATTCCACGGAGGTGCCGAGTCGGCTCTGCAGCGCATTGCGCGACAGCATGGCTTCGGCCAAAAAGACTTCGTTGTCCATCGCACTGGCTGGTGTGTGGGATGCGAGGTGGGAGCCGAAGCAGATGCCCTTTTGGTGCAGCTCCTGAATGTTCGACCACGACATCAGCGGCGCAGGTTCTCCATAGGCCGAATCCCAGTCTGACCGACCGCCGACTTTATCGGTCACGACGAACACCTCGGCGCTGAAATCATTTTCGGCAAGGATCGGGAAGGCGTCCGTCAGGAAGTCCAGGTAGGCGTCGTCGAAAGTCAGCATGACAGGCCGGCCCTGGATCGGCTTGCCGCTGCGCAGAAGATCCGCCAGGGTCTGCGCCGTCAGGGTATAAAAACCCTGTCGCCGAAGGAACTGCATCTGCCTGCGGAAGATCTCCGGCGGGGTGCGGAAGCGCCGGAGTGCCGTGGGTCCTCGCTCTGCGATCCTGTGATACATGAGAATGGGAACCGAGGTCGTGACCTCCGTCGTCCATGCTACCTCGCGGTTTACGCCAGCCGGTCCCCAGATGATGTGTTTCGCCACATCCGCATCCAATGGGGTTCCATGCCCCTCGATGCGCAGGACGGGATCGGCCACCGGGCCTTTTCGGAACCGGTGGATGGCGTAGAGTTCGGTCTCGATCGTCTCTTCCAGGGCCAGATCAGCTTGTGCGGCCAGGACCTGTTTGATCGTCCCGACACCGAAGGGATTGCCCCAGTCGAAGCCCGTCCGGGCGGGTTCGTCCTCACGGATATGCGCATGGGCGGTAATCAGATAGCCGTTCGGCTTCACCGCTGCGGCCATCTTCTGACAGACTGCCGCAAGCATCTCCTCGTCTTTCATGTAGTAAAGGACTTCGGAGCAGATAACGAGGTCTTGTTCGGGCGGAACATCGCTCTTGACGAAGTCAAGCACGCGAAGCTCGACGTTTCGATGGTCTCGGCAGCGCTCGACCGCCCTGTCAATTGCCCGCTGGGAAATATCGGTGGCCGTCAGCCGGCCGACCCTTCGCGCCAGCTTTTCGGTGAAAATCCCTTCGGCGCAGGCGAGTTCCAGGGCCTTCTCGATCCCTTCCGGGATCAGGTTCAACGTCTGCTCATATTTAACCTGCTCGTAGACCGAAACGTAGTTCCATGGATCGGGACGTTCGAAGATATGTTCCCAGTACTCTTCTTCCGAGCGAACGGGGGGAGCGGCGTTTCTTTCCTCCGGCTGCGGGCCAGAGGGGTCTGAAAACAGTGGGGCTGGATCTCGCTCGAGATTCCGAAGGATGTCGGACAGTCGGGCGTCGTTGTCTTGTTTGTCGCTTGGCGCGGAGGCAAGGAGAGCCTTGCGTCCGAGATGCGCCAAAAGCCGTTCGAGACGTCCTCGCCGACGGCCGTTCCGGATGATGAGGCCGCCGAAGGCTCTGTATCCGCGTAGCGCCTCCCTTGTCCAGGAACTGATATAGGCGAGCGTGGGCGGGTTTTGCAGATGCTCTTCGGCCTGCATCTCATGCATGATCAGCCTGATCTGCGCCCGGATCGATAGATCGCCCCAGAGCGGCCCGACAAAGGTGCCGACGTGCTGTCCGCCGGACAGGGCGTGCATGACGAGCGTGTCGGCTGGCTCGGCCTTGGGGATTCGCGAAAGCGTTTCGAGCGCGGCACTGACCACTTGGACATTGCCAAGCGCGAATGATCGCAAAGGGTTTGCGGCGGATATGTGCCAAGACACGGCCTCAATGATCTTGCGCCCAGTGCCGGGTAAGGAATTTTTCTCAATCAGCTGGATGAGCAAAAGGAACGCCGGCCGCCATTTGTCGAGCACATCAACGAGATCGTCGGCGCGATCCATAGAGAGCCCGGTCTGCAGGCCATGCAGGATTACACCGGCAAGAAAGTTTTCGTAGCCCCCAGCGTCCGGCATCTCAGGCAGAAGCGCTGCAAGGGCTGCAATATCCACCTTCGGGTCGAGCCCGGCCGACACGACCCAGGCGAGCATGCGCAGCTGGCTGACGGGGGGCGTTATCCAGCCTGTCTCCGGCCCCTCGGCCGACAAGCCTTGCTGCGTCTGCAGCGCTTGCGCCTTCGATGTCACGCGAATGGCATCACGCACCATCTTGATTGGATCGCCGGAGAGCGAGTCCACCTTCATGCGATAGAAAGCGAGGCATTGGTCGACGCGACGAAATTCGGCGCCGGAAAAGGCCATGCGAAGCCAGAGATCCCAGTCCTCGCAGGTCTGCAAGGTCTCATCCATGCCTCCCACTAGCTCAAAAAGGCTTCTGGGAAAGACAACCGTATGGATGGCGAGTGCACAAAAAGAGGAGAACTCACGCTTGGCGACGTCTCCCGTCAAGATGGGAGGTTGTTCTACCTGCATAAGCCTGCCGTCCGGGGCGACGCGGCGGAAGGCGCAATAGGCGATAACTGCTGGAGATGAATTCTCCGCCACTGGCTGCATGTTTTCGATGAAGGTCGGATCCAGCCAGTCGTCGGCATCCAGCATGCAGAGCAGGGGCGCGGCTGCCAGTCTTGCGGCGTGATTTCGCGCCGCGGCCGCACCAGCATTCGGCTGACGGGCGGGGAGAATGCGGCTGTCCGTGTTTGCGATGCTCTCGAGAACCTCCCAGGTGCGGTCGGTCGAGCCGTCATCGACAACGACGGCCTGCCAGTTCGATCGCGACTGCTGCTGCAGGCTGGCAAGACATTCGGCTAGCGTATCGGCTGCATTGTAGGCGGGGATGAGGAATGAAATGTCAGGCGTTGCGGCGATCACCATGCGGGCCTCTTCCATCGCCGCAGAACGTAGAGAGCGCCATTTACGCTTCCGAGCATCTCCTGCTTCAGGAAGACGTCGTGCGACGTCGTGCCTTTGCGAAGCCGTCTTCGGAGCCTTCCGGCGTAATATTTCGGAAACGAGAGCAGGATGCGCCGCAGATTGGCGTTATTTCCTGTGTTCTGATACTGGACCAGCAGGGCTGCGACATGGCCACTCATATATTGGTAGATTTGTTTGGCGAGCCCCTTCATATCCTTGCGATGAAAGTGCCAGGCGACCGCCGTCGGCTCGTAGCGGCAGACATGACCATGATGGAGGAGCCGGTTCCAGTATTCGGAATCGCCTGAGCATCCGGCAGCGCCCATGTCCAGGCGGACATCGAACAGGCCGATCTCGTCGAAGACCTTGCGGCGGATGGCCTGACTTGCGCCGGCTCCTATCGTCCAGACCGGAGCGCCGTAACGTGCATCCCTGGTATAGAAGTCCTGATTGAAATCCTGCCGCAGATAGCCACGGCCGAAACCCCAATGCTTTTCGAAGATAAACTGCGCAGGCGTTGCGAGTTCTCCGGGAAGGACCAACCCGGTGACGCAGGCGATCTCCGGCAGATCGAACCCCTTCATCAGGTTCTCCAGCCATCGCTCATGGAGGACGACGTCATCGTCCGTAAACGCGACGAATTCGGTTCTTGCCGCACGAACCGCCGCATTGCGCGCATAATCCAGCCCGACTCGATCTTCACGGACATAGGTTGCGCCCGATTCCTCGACCACGCGACGCGTTGCCTCGCCTGCAGAGGCATTATCCACCACGATGATCTCGACGGGGCTGAGCGACTGTTTGGGGATCGAGGCCAGGCAACGGCGTAGTTCCTCCGGCCGGTCCTTTGTGCAAATCAGAATGCTGACGTCACGGTTGCCCACAGGGGTTTGCGCGACTTGAAGCGCATGCTCGAGCGTCTCGGGCCGCACGACACGCTCAGCGAGTGCCGCCGCCGCCTCGGGCCTTTCGATATAGGCTTGTCCTACGGGAAGACTATCCGACAGAAAGACCACGAGCCCATCGGAGACCGGGGGCGAATCGGCGAGGTGAGAGGTGGCGAGATCGAGATAGTGAATCGGTATGGGAAAACTTATATCCTTCAGATCGGACGGAATTGGTTCTCGCATCATTACTCTCTCAATCGCACCGTGAACATACGCCACCTGCATCCAGGACGCGAGTCTCGAAAGTCATCGTGGTTTATTCGGCCGCGTGCGCCTTCATTTGGTCCCTGAACCAGTCGAGCGTCATCGCCACGCCCTGTTCGTAGGTGATTTTGCACGACCACTCGGGCATGACATAGTGCGCATTGGTCAGGTCCGGCCGTCTGTTCGTGGGGTCCTGCGGCGGTGACGGCTCGAAGACGATCGGCACGCCGCCGACGAGTTTGGAGACATATTGTGCGACCTCGAGAACCGAAATCTCGCGATCATTGCCGACGTTTAGGGGCCCCTTATAGTCGGTTTCATTTATCCAGAAATATCGTGCGAAACCATCGACAACGTCATCGACATAGCCCCAGCTGCGTGACTGAAGGCCGTCGCCGAACACGGTAATCGGGCGGCCCGAAAGGGCCTGGGTGATGAAATTGGAGACCGCGCGCCCATCGTCGGAGCGTGTCCGCGGACCGTAGATGTTGAAGGGGCGGACGACCTTGACGTCGAGCCCTTGCGTACGCTGCATCTCGAACAGCAACGACTCCGTGCACCTTTTGCTCTCGTCGTAGGACGAGCGCGGTCCCGTGCAGTCGACCTGACCCTTGTAGGATTCCGGCTGCGGCGACACCAGAGGATCGCCATAGACTTCGGAAGAAGAGGTGAAACCGAAACGTCCGCCCTTCTTCAGCAAGTCGAGCAACCGGAACGCACCGAGAAGATTGGCGGAGATCGTTCTCTTCGGCTCCTTCATGTACCATGGCGGCGATGCGGGGGATGCAAGGTGATAGATTTCGTCGAATTTATCCGAGGTCTGCAGCGTCTCGACGTCGGATTTCACGAAGTGGAAACGGGGGTCCCGGATGTGGGCGATATTTTCGAAAAGCCCGGTCCAGAGGTTGTCAACAACGACCAGCTTCTGAATATCCGTCCTCAGCAAAAGTCGATCACACAAGTGGGATCCGATGAAGCCAGCCCCGCCAGAAATCAATACGCTTTTCATTGCTTCGTGCCTCGTGACTTGAGATTAACCAACTTGTTTATTAGCATTGCCTGTAATGCATGACAATTATTTAGAAGAGTTCTAAGAAATACTCACTTATTAATGTCAATTGTTAAAAGTACCTACTTTAAGGTGTTTCTGCCAATGCCGCGCTCGATGACGAGCAGCCGGGCCGGACCGGATGCTACAGCCGATCGTGGCGCGATCATGACGACCTGCCCGATCTCGACTATCCCCATGAGACGGCCGCCGCCATTTGCGGGTTCGATCGAAGGAGCCGGCATGGTATCGAGAACCTCTCCGACGAGTTCCGGATCCAGGGAGCTGAGGTTGCCTGTGGAAACGGGCATCCAGAATGTGCGCTATATTTTCGAAAGGTTCGGTGCAAAGATTGTCAACAACAACCAGTTTCTGGGTCTCATTTTCTAAGTAGAAGTCGTCAGGTAAATGCGATCCAATGAAGTCAACGCAGTTTCTCACATCGTCTCGCTTCGTTACTTGAGAATATATTATTGTTATTACAGTGATCGAAGGTTTTGTATGGGCACGAAGTCCGGGGTAGGTCGGACTTTGGTCTGAGTTTCGGGTGCGCGGAAATGGGGGGCATCGTAGTTCGGCCATCCAAATGACGGCGCCCGCGCCTTTTCAGGCGGGCAAAGGATCGCAATATTTTGCCGGGTTTATGCCTCCGGAAGTGTCATCGTCTGTTCCAACGGAAATACGAACTCATTGGCGTACACGTTGACATGCTTGTCGCGCAGGCGGTGATATGACCAGCGCGAACCGGATAGCCATATTTCGAAAGAGTTCATTCGTCTGGAGAGGGAAACGGGAGTAGAATAGCGGAGGCCGGAGGAGTGTTCCCGTCGACCGAAGGATCCGCTAAGCGTGGCTTTCGTCACCTCGCTGGAGAGGATGACCATGGGAGACGATCATGCCGAGCGGCGGCTGGTTGCAATTCTCGCCGTCGATATCGTTGGTTATTCAAGACTTATCGAGGATGACGAGGCCGGTACGCTGGCCGCGATGAGGGCATTGCGCTCCGAAGTCTTCGACCCACTGCTCGCGGAATATCACGGACGCACAGTGAAGCTCATGGGCGATGGCGCGATCGTGGAATTTGGCTCCGTCGTGGATGCTGTCTTATGTGCCGTTGCCCTGCAAAGGCAGGTTGCAGCACGGCAAGTGGATATCCTGCCCCAACACCGGCTTCTCTTCCGCATGGGCGTCAACCTGGGCGACGTCGTCGTAGAGGGCGATGATTTGCTGGGCGATGGGGTCAACGTCGCTGCTCGCCTGGAGCAGATATGTGAGTCCGGAGGGCTTTTTGTATCCGGCACTGCTTTCGATCATTTGCAAGGCAAGCTCGAACTGCCGCTTGAATTTATTGGCGAGCAGCATGTCAAAAACATCGCGCGCCCCGTACGCACCTATCGCGTGCTGTTCGATGGAAACGTTCCTCGTTGGCAGTTCAAAATCCAGCGTCTTCGCAGTTGGGGACCGCTCGCGGCGGTGGCTCTGGTTCTGGTGGCTGCCTTCGTCGCAATATGGCTGGGTCCATGGACGACCAGCGCGGAAACGGCATCAATCGCTCGCATGGCACTCCCGCTGCCTGACAAGCCGTCAATTGCCGTCCTGCCGTTCGACAACCTCAGTTCCGATCCGGAACAGGCCTATTTCGCCGACGGCATGACGGAAGATCTGATCACGGACCTTTCGAAGCTGTCCAGCATCTTTGTTATCGCTCGAAACTCCACCTTCGCCTACAAGGGCAAGCCCATCAAAGTTCAGCAGGTGGCCGAGGAACTCGGGGTCCGTTATATCCTGGAAGGTAGCGTGCGCCGCCAGGGCGACCAGGTCCGCATCAACGCACAGCTCATAGACGCGCTCGGCGGCCATCATCTATGGGCTGACCGCTATGACGGCGCGATGAACGAGATTTTTACGCTTCAGGATAAGGTCATCGGCGAGATCGTGTCTGCGCTCACCGTCAAGTTCACAATGGCGGAGCGATCTCAGTCCGAGCAGGCGGAGACGAATAGCCCGCAGGCTTACGACGCTTTGCTGCAAGGCTGGGATCACCTGCGCCACGACAGTGAGAATGAAACCCTCAAGGCAATTCCCTTTTTCGAAAGGGCGATCGAGCTCGACCCCGATTACAGCCGCGCTCATGCGGCGCTCGCTTCGGCGAATTGGAGGATTGCCGTTTCCAATTGGGAGGCCGCCAACCTTGGCTTCGAGAGGGCGATGGAACGTGTGGATCGGCACCTGGCTCTTGCGATTCGAAAGCCCAATTCGCTTGCCTATGCGATCTCCGCTGAAGTGCTGGCAAGGCAGGGCCGGTATGCTGACGCCTTTGCCAAAATCAGTCGTGCCATGGAACTCGATTCCAATGATCCCGAAAATCACCTCAGCAAAGCACGCATTTTGAACGCAACGGGCCAGGCTCCGGAAGCCGAACGCGAAGTGCAACGAGCTATGCGTGTCGACCCGCAATATCCGCCGAGCTATCTCAGGGTTCTTGCGATTTCACAATTCCACCAGGAGAAATATGAGGCGGCGGTGAAGAACCTCGAACTGCTGGTGATCAGGCAATCAGACGTCAGTGAAGACTACGCCACGCTGGTGTCGAGCTTCGGCCACCTCGGGCGGACGGACGGCGTTCAGGAAAACATCGAAAAATACAACGCGCTCGCGGTTCCCGCCGGCTACTCCCCGCTGACGGTGCAGGAACTGGGATGGTACTGGTACGGCGACATTTTCAACTACGATTCGACCTATCGCGAGCGCCTGAAGGAGGGCTTGCGCAAAGCCGGCGTGCCGGAGGGAGCGGGCACAGATATTTCCTATGACGAATACGCTCGCCTGATCGGCAAAAGCAACGGGGAATATAATATCAAGGGAGCCACTGAAATAGACGCCCCGACGGCCAAGCGGCTGCACGACCGCGGCGTCAAGCTCGTCGATGTGCGCACCGCTCTGAGCTTTGGTCGCGGGCATGCGCCGGGAGCCATCAACCTATCGGTCGTGGAGGTTTTGGCAAAGGACACTCTGTCGAAGGCCGTGAGCAGGGAGGAGGAAGTGATCTTCTCATGCCATGGCAAATATTGCGGCGATTCCGCCTACGCATCGGCCAAAGCTTTGGTATGGGGGTTTAAGAATGTCTACCACTTTGCCGGTGGCTTTCCCGCGTGGGAGGATGCTCACTACCCCATAGAGACCGCTCCGGGACAATAAGCGGATACCGCGCCGAAGTCGCATGTCGTAAGAGGTGCTGCGCATCAAGCTCTGATGATTGAGGTCAGCCCTCCGGAGGCGACGCAAACCGGCTGGCATCGAACAGGTCTGTGGCGGCCACCGGAATGATAGCTTCACCGGATGTCGCGGCATTGACCTCCCGATGAACCGCGCGGGGGGAAACGCGAGGCGCGCTCAATTCCATCACCTCGCCGGGAGAATGCAGCGCCCATTTTATCAGCGCCGCGTCGGACGTCGATTCTAGGAAATTTGCTTCTTCCCAGGAAGCGGTCATCGGCAGGGAGGCGATCATATCAGCGCCCTGCTTGGAGGCCTGGTGTGCAACACGGAGGGGTTCGAAGCGCGCGTAGCCCGGCAATGCAGGCGCCGGTCTGTCCGGAAGCACATCAATTGGGCCGATCGATGCCGTCTCCAGTTTGTCATCCATATCAGCGTCGTGCTCGAGGGCAGGCGGGCGCATCGCCGGTATCGGAATCGGCAAAGATGAAACATCTGGAGCAGACCGTTTGTCATCCCGCTCGACCGCGCCGGTCTGCAGCGCCAGCGCATTCACTGCCCGGCTTCGGGGCGTGGGCAGAAGCGCCGTCACGAGTTTATTGTCAGCGGTGTCGCCGCTCGGCCTGGTCGACGCTCCTGCGTCTTCGTCTTCTCCCGCGGTGCTGGCGATCTGGATCGAGGGGCCGACGCGCTTCTTGTAGTTCGCAATCGCCTGATTGTATCCCGGCAGTGGCCGGCCATCGGCCGGGAGATGCATCGTCTGCCCGTTCGGGAATAGTCGCGCGAGTTCCTGCCGAGACATGCGGGGCCAGGCCCTGACATTGCCGACGTCGAGATGGACGAAGGGCGATCCCGAGGTCGGATAATATCCGACACCGCCGACCTGCATCTGCATTGCCAATGCGCGCAGCGTCGAAAGCTTCACGCCGGGAACGTAGAAGTCCATCGCCTTGCCCAGCATGTGCTGGCTCTTCTTGGCGACGCCCGTGCTGCGCGAGCGGTTGCGGAGCATGTTGTTGGTGGTGGGCGAACGATAGGCGGAGACGATA
>Ga0102593_1000572_pt1 | contig 59348 bp, 58 predicted proteins | sample AraplaCol_mMS_r2_2_FD_76862 | JGI IMG/M metagenome (GOLD analysis project Ga0102593, IMG submission 76862) | Arabidopsis root microbial communities from North Carolina, USA - plate scrape MF_Col_mMS_r2 (SPADES assembly) (version 2) | ecosystem: Host-associated > Plants > Roots > Endosphere... | reverse complement strand
AAAATTTTTGGAAATTTCTCTTCCTCCCCCCCAACTTTTTTATCCCCTTCCCCCCCCCTTCCCTCCCCCCCCCCCCCAACCCTCTATCTCCCCATCGGGTTGCTCTTTTCTTACATCTTCTTTTCTTTTTAATATTTTGTTCATTGCTTTTGTTTTCAGCCATAATGCAGCGCGCCATCTCTGCCCGGACTTCCGTCCTCTCCGCCGCTTCCAAGCGTGCCCCTTTCTACCGCTCCGGCCTGAACCTCCAGCAGCAGCGATTTGCTCACAAGGTATGTGATACCATCTTCATCTATCTCAATTGTCTTCGGATTGAGCATCCGAAGTTCCCGGTTCACCCTAGCTAATCCTCCGATCAGGAGCTCAAGTTCGGCGTCGAAGCCCGTGCCAACCTCCTCAAGGGTGTTGACACCCTGGCCAAGGCCGTCACATCGACTCTGGGTCCCAAGGGCCGCAACGTCCTGATCGAGTCTGCCTACGGCTCCCCCAAGATCACCAAGGGTAGGTCACACTCGGCGCAATCCGGTGGAATCGCGCGCGCGCGGAAAACTAGGAGGACAAACTGAAAGCTAACTTTCGATAGATGGTGTGACTGTCGCCAAGGCTGTCCAGCTCCAGGACAAGTTCGAGAACCTCGGCGCCCGTCTTCTCCAGGATGTCGCCTCCAAGACCAATGAGATTGCTGGTGACGGTACCACCACCGCCACTGTTCTGGCCCGTGCCATCTTCTCCGAGACCGTGAAGAACGTTGCTGCTGGCTGCAACCCCATGGATCTGCGCCGCGGTATCCAGGCCGCCGTCGAGGCCGCCGTTCAGTACCTCGTCGAGAACAAGCGTGCCATCACCACTGGTGAGGAGATCGCCCAGGTCGCCACCATCTCCGCCAACGGCGACACTGCCATCGGCAAGCTTATCTCCACCGCTATGGAGCGTGTCGGCAAGGAGGGTGTCATCACCGTGAAGGAGGGTAAGACTCTGGAGGACGAGCTCGAGGTCACTGAGGGTATGCGCTTCGACCGTGGTTACACCTCCCCCTACTTCATCACCGACCCCAAGTCCCAGAAGGTCGAGTTCGAGAAGCCCCTGATCCTGCTCTCTGAGAAGAAGATCTCCGCTGTCCAGGACATCATCCCCGCCCTGGAGGCCTCCACCACCCTTCGCCGTCCCCTGGTCATCATTGCCGAGGACATTGAGGGTGAGGCTCTCGCCGTCTGCATTCTGAACAAGCTGCGCGGTCAACTCCAGGTCGCCGCCGTCAAGGCCCCCGGCTTCGGTGACAACCGCAAGAGCATCCTGGGTGACCTGGCTGTTCTGACCAACGGTACCGTCTTCACCGATGAGCTCGACATCAAGCTCGAGAAGCTCACCCCCGAGATGCTGGGTACCACTGGTGCCATCACCATCACCAAGGAGGACACCATTGTCCTCAACGGTGAGGGCAGCAAGGACTCCATTGCCCAGCGCTGCGAGCAGATCCGTGGCGTCATGGCCGACCCCACTACCTCCGAGTACGAGAAGGAGAAGCTCCAGGAGCGTCTTGCCAAGCTCTCTGGTGGTGTTGCCGTCATCAAGGTCGGTGGCTCCTCCGAGGTTGAGGTTGGTGAGAAGAAGGACCGTGTTGTCGATGCCCTGAACGCCACCCGCGCCGCTGTTGAGGAGGGTATCTTGCCCGGTGGTGGTACCGCTCTCCTGAAGGCTTCCGCCAACGCTCTGGACAACGTCAAGCCCGCCAACTTCGACCAGCAGCTCGGTGTTTCCATCATCAAGAGCGCCATCACCCGCCCTGCTCGCACCATCGTTGAGAACGCCGGTCTCGAGGGCAGCGTCATCGTTGGCAAGCTGACCGATGAGTACGCCAAGGACTTCAACCGCGGCTTCGACAGCTCCAAGGGTGAGTACGTTGACATGATCGCCAGCGGTATCGTCGACCCCCTCAAGGTTGTCCGCACTGGTCTGGTTGATGCCAGCGGTGTTGCCTCCCTGCTGGGTACCACCGAGGTTGCTATCGTTGATGCTCCCGAGGAGAAGGGCCCTGCTGCCCCTGCTGGTGGCATGGGTGGTATGGGTGGTATGGGCGGCATGGGTGGTGGTATGTTCTAAGCACCTCACCCTGAATGTCCCTGATGATATCCGATCTTCACCGAATCTTCTTGCATCGCGGTCCGATCCTCTACGGCCCTGGAACTTTGTAATGTTTTGATCTTGCTTCCTATACCTGTATTCTTGAGTGAGTGTGTGTGTTTGTTTTTATCTCTTCCTCTCCACTCTTCCTGGGGCACCGAAAAAAAGGTTCCGGCGCAAATTCTGTATCATATTGTTTCATTATGTTTTAATGCATTCTAATTCTGCATTTCTATTCTCTTTCCATAGTCTCTCCGAGACTTGTCTATCTCTCTAGATTATCATTGGCGGTTGTAATATCCACGGTGGATCGTGATCGACCGGTCCGATCTGCAGAGTATACACTTGTATATCAACACCGTAGACTACAATTCTAGATATTCCTAATTCTTCTCCATCTCCTGATCTCATCTCTAATAGTATATTCATATTAAATATTGATCTCTCGACCTATTGGCTGTTCCCTCGGCAATTCTGCCTGTGGCTTAGTCTGTCCCGTCCCTCCATTTGCGGTCTAGACTCCATTTTCCTCCCTTTCGCCTGCTTTTGCCTTTCTCTCCACCTCTTCTTCTTCCTCTTCTTTTCTTTTTTTCCCCCATCTTTTTTTTTCCATCCTCAAATCATTTCGCTTCTTCAAAAGTGGAGAAGATCCAAGACTTGCTCATGTGTCATCTGTGAATCTTCCTGTTGTTGGCCCACTTTCAACTGTCCATTCCTCCTATCCCATCCCATTCCTCTCTTCTTTTCCCCCAGCTTTGCCATTTGCCACTTAGTCCATCCCCATCCACTCCACATCTCTCTCCTCCCCCCTCCCCCATCGCCATCGCCATCGCCATCCCCTTTGTTATTGCTTCTCACTTTCTCTCCACAATTTCATTATTCAGTTGACATTTTGATATATTTTCGATCAAAGACGTGGAGGACGGCTGGTTGATTTAATTTTTTTTTTTAATTTAATCTCTGTCACCCATCGTCTTAACTATGGCAGCTCTGGTTCATACAAACCAGCCAGCCTTAGTGAGTGATGCGGATTTGTCTCAAGCGCGAGCAGCTCTACAACATCAGCAGAGTCCCGAGGTCTCTGTTCCTCGTGAATTCATATCACTCATTGTCAATGAGCTGATTCATCGCCGCGAATCACACTCGGCCATCGCACAAGTCGAGCAAGAATGTTCTCAACTTCGAAATGAGTTGCGGAAACATACGCACATCAATGAGGCATTTCAACAAGAACTCCGTGCTATCGGGGAAATCGTCACTCAAGTCGCCCATGGAGATCTTTCCCAACGAGCCCGGATGCATCCGCTCGAGATGTCTCCGGATATTGCTGCCTTCAAACAAACTATCAATACAATGATGGATCAGCTTCAAATATTCAGTCAGGAGGTTTCGAAGGTTGCTCGTGAAGTGGGGACGGAAGGTGTACTGGGTGGTCAGGCTAGGATCGAGGGCATCCAGGGTATCTGGCATGAGTTAACGGTCAATGTGAATGCCATGGCAAATAATTTGACCACGCAGGTCCGCGATATCACCACCGTGACTACGGCCGTTGCCAAGGGAGACTTGACCCGGAAAGTCCAAGCGGATTGCAAAGGCGAGATCTTATTACTGAAAAACATCATTAATTCCATGGTCGATCAATTACGGGAATTTGCTTTCGAAGTGAGTCGTGTGGCTCGTGAAGTCGGTTCGGATGGAACACTCGGAGGCCAGGCAGTCGTTCATGGAGTGGAGGGGACATGGAAGAGCTTAACCGACAATGTAAATATCATGGCCTCCAATCTCACTCAGCAAGTCAGAGAAATCGCCAAAGTGACAACAGCAGTGGCCCGTGGAGATCTAACCATGAAAGTGACCGCTGATGTGAAAGGCGAGATTCTGGACTTGAAACTTACGATTAATGCCATGGTGGATCGACTTAATCAATTCGCTTTTGAAGTGAGTCGCGTTGCACGAGAAGTGGGAACGGACGGAACGCTAGGTGGACAGGCTCAGGTCCAGAATGTCGAGGGGAGATGGCGAGACTTGACGGACAACGTGAATACCATGGCTCAAAATCTTACATTGCAAGTCAGACAGATTTCAAATGTGACCCAGGCGATCGCTCACGGAGACCTCAGTACCAAGATTGAAGTCCATGCGCAGGGTGAAATACTGACGTTGAAGGAAACAATTAATAGCATGGTCGACGGTCTGGGTCAATTTGCAAGAGAGTTGAAAGGCGTGGCAAGGGACGTGGGTGTCAATGGCAAACTTGGTGGACAAGCCAATGTCGACGGTTCCCTGGGTATATGGAGGTCTATCAGTGAAGATGTGAACACCATGGCAGACAACCTGACATCACAGGTGCGAGCCTTTGGAGAGATTACCGAAGCAGCGATGAGCGGCGACTTTACCAAATTGATCACCGTCTCGGCGTCTGGGGAGATGGATGACTTGAAGCAAAAGATCAATAAAATGATCAACAGTCTGCGTGACAGTATTCAGCGGAATCAGGCAGCCCGTGAAGCTGCAGAGCTAGCAAATCGCAGTAAATCGGAATTTCTAGCTAATATGAGGTAGGTTGCTCAGCAGCTGGAGATTGCATAGGGACCGAAGCGAGACACAACTAACCAGTGGATTAGCCATGAGATTCGTACACCCATGAATGGAATCATTGGTCTTTCCAGCCTGGCCCTCGATACGGACGACCTCCAGGCCCCTGTGCGAGAGACTCTGGACATGGTGCATAACCTTGCCATCAGTCTACTTACCATCATCGACGATATCCTGGACATATCGAAAATCGAGGCCAACCATATGAACATTGAGAAGATGCCCTTCAGTCTTGGATCTACAGTATTCGGGGTCTTGAAAGCCCTGTCAGTGGAAACAAATGAAAAGGCATTAAGCCTGGCCTATGCCGTGGATGGGAACGTACCCGACTATCTCACTGGTGACGCTTACAGACTCCGTCAAGTCATGCTGAATCTGGTAGGTAATGCAATCAAGTTCACTGACCACGGCGAGATCAAGGTGTGCATCAGGCGGGTGGGGAATCCAGATCTTAGGCCAGATGAGGCTATGTTTGAGTTTTCCGTCGCAGATCCCGGTATTGGCATCGAACAGAGCAAACTTGGTCTTATATTTGATAAATTCCAACAAGCGGACGGCTCTATGACCCGGCGTTTCGGAGGAACGGGCCTGGGACTGGCGATTTCGAAACGTCTTGTTTCTCTCATGGGCGGCGATATATGGGTTACTTCCATAGTAGGTGAGGGAAGCAAGTTTTCCTTCACCTGTCGTGTCAAAATTGCCGAGCAAGCAGCCGGATTTGCAGAGCAGCTACTCCCTTACAAGAACCGCCGGGTTCTATTACTCGAAGACGAACGACTCCCACCAACCCCTGCAGCCCAAATGCTATCAGAACTGGGTCTCCAACCCGTGATTATAACCGAGAACCATCTCCTCGACCAACCAGGAGCAGAGTGGAGCTGTTCCATCGATGCTATCATCGTATCGTCCGTCGACACAGCAATGAAGCTACGCACTTACTCAACACTCTCCTCGATCCCTCTAACAATCATGGCACCAAATATCTCTCTCTTACTCAAATCCGCCGGCGAACTCGGAATAACCTCCTACATCACCACACCCTGTCGATCAATAGACCTCTGGAACGGAATCCTCCCAGCACTCGGGAATCGCGCAAGTCGCATCTCATCAGGATTCACTCGCTCACTGGCAATTCTCCTCGCCGAAGACAACGACGTAAATCAAAAGGTCGCCGTCAGAATTCTACAAAAAGATAATCACAATGTGACGGTCGTCGAAAACGGTCTACAAGCCGTGAAAGAAATCAAATGTCACCGGTACGACGTAATTCTCATGGACATTCAAATGCCCGTGATGGGTGGTTTCGAAGCAACGAATAAAATTCGGACATACGAGAAATTGAACTCGTTACCACGTACACCGATCATTGCTCTTACTGCCCATGCTATGATGGGAGATAGAGATAAATGTCTTTCTGCTGGTATGGACGATTACTTATCAAAACCATTGAATGGTAACATCATGATGCAAACGATATTGAAATGTACGGCGATGAACATCACTTCTCTTCCTCTCCCTGCGGCTGTGTGTTGAGAAGAAAAGCCAAATTAAATTCAAGTGAAGACTCGAAAAAGTTTGACTTCTTTGATTCGATGCCCAGATCTTCGATTGCCCTTAATTCTTTTTTTTTTTTAACTCTGTTCTTTCATCTTGTTTCAAATACTTCCTGTATTCGGAAAATTTGATCTTACGACCAGTGCATTCATTTACTTCTATATCCCTCTTCGGCAATTTGTATTTTCTTCTGCTATTTGTTTATTTGCATTGGTGCTGGCGGTGTTATAATTTACTGAAATATACGATTGAATTGAACAATCTGATACTTGACCTGATGAAAATTTCGCAGGGAGTATTAATAGTATTAGACAGACATCTCTTCTAGCTGTACACATTATAATCACGAAGCCCTTCAACCTCTTTGCTTTAAAAGCATATACTGGTGAATTCTCCCACCAAAAAGTACCAAAAATGCAATCAGAATCGAACTACCCGCCCACATGACGGCGGGCTTATACTGCCCATCATCAAGGCGGATAATTGCTCCACCTAAAGGTGGACCAGTGAGGGAAGAAAAAGACGTAACTGTGCACAAAACGCCAATTCTAACTCCCTTAGTTTGCTCGTCCTTCGCGAGAGAGGAGGAAACTGCCAGAAATAGTGTTTGAATGGTACCAATGACGAGACCAAAGGCAGTGCAGAGAGCATAAATACCGCTCTGAGTTTCGACTCTTGACCAACTGAAAAAAATCACGGATGCAAGTGCAAGCGCTCCCATGAATATCTCCTTAACGATTCCGAACTTGTCGGCTAGAACGGATGAAGTGACTCGGGCTGGTATACCGACTGCATTCATGATGATTACCAGATTGAATGTTTGATCGGAGGACAGATTAAGAAAGTCCTTTGAGTATTGTGAGATCTAAAAAAAAAAAAAAATATCAGTAAAGTTTACTATTAAGACAAGATATACTGAAGTACTCACGTAATAAAAGCCAAAATACACGGGCCAGAAAGTAAGAAAAGAAGCAATAGCAAAGAGAACGTAATGAAAATCCTTCAGCGTATGAAAAGGAAACGCTTTAACTTTCTTCTGCGAAGTTTGAATCGGACGTAAGAATGCAAATCCAATAGTCAAACAAGTAGCCACAATAAAGCCCGCAATCCGAATCGCCCACGAAAGTCCCAAAACAGGAATCGTTTGTCGAAGAAGTGCCGGAAATATCGTTCCACCAGAGGCACCACCACATGTAGCCAATGCAATGGCAAGTGAACCATGTCTTTCAAAATAAGAAGACAAAACCGCGATTGTAGGAGCAAATATTAATCCAGCACCAATTCCAACACAAAGACCATGTGAAATAAATATTTGCCAGAAAGTAATTGCAAAACTTGCAGTGAATAATCCCACAACTTCAAGTATCATGCCGATTATAAAGATCGTGCGAAAGTACCCAGCATCGGCCATATGGCCAGCAAGAACCCCGAGAAAATTGACGAGACATACTTGGACAGAACCTATCCATGATATTTGCGTGGCGGGGACATGGGGGAGCTGTGTTGTGTAAACGGCTTGATATGTGCCGAAGGAATTAAAGTATCCTTGAGTTGAGAAGACGATTAAAAAGGCGAGTAAGGCATGGATCCATGACGCGGAGCTATCTTTAATTGAGTCGGAGATACATCCTTCTGGCTTAGAGGTGTGTTGAGAATCATCACTGAGATTGCTTGTACTGGAATTAATCGATACGTCGGATTTCTCCTAAGTTTGATACTGTTAGGGCTAAGGACTTGGAACTTGATAGTGGGGGAATACTTACTATGCAGACCGCCATGATATTGATCCTGAAGAGTATAGATGTTGCTTATTTGAGTCTAAGCAATCACGCAATACTTGACAGCTCTTTCGAGATATTATATACCAAAACCAAAAAAAAAGCACAATCATCGTAGTACGTCAGCCGGGAGGGAGATCCCTCTGGCATGGTCTTCCTAGGCTTGCCGGTATGCGAGGTCCCAAGACCCGATCAACGAAGCCACCGCTGACGCGTATTGATTGTGGAAAAGGATTACTTAATTTCAATATACCCTAGATTTAGTAGCATCTTTCGAGAATCATCTAAGTACATTTAATCTAAACCGGCTAACCACTGCTATAAAATAGCTTTCTGATGTGAAAGAACAGCATCCGTGATTCAGGTCTCTAATGGAAAGTTATATTCCCCCGGAGAATTGATATGACGCAAACAATCACGATCCAGTTTACAGTAGGGAAAGATCATCAATCTCCTTATCGAACAAGCTTTACAAGGATCAAGCTTCTTATCATCTCAAGTCCCTGGCGTTTGGAGAAGCTCTGCTCATTGAGGTTGTGGCATTCCGCATCTCGGTCGATCCCCCTAGATAAATCCCGTGTAGCACCAGCACCTTGACATAACAAGAAATATGGTGGCTTGGGTAGATCGCCACCTCCGAGGAGAATTTCCACGTCAGTCCTCTACGAACTACTGATTTTAATCAAGGTGCGTGTCTATCATTACCTGACAGGGATGGCTGTAGTATGTATGCCAGCAGTCTTCGGGTGCCGGCCTCGGGGATTTTCCTGGCCCAAAAACTGACATTGATCTGGTGCCAGGTTCAGAATTATTTTATCAATACATGTGGATGCATTCTGATGATATTCCCAGCAAAGTTTTAGTCAATTCGGGCACATGGGGTGGTGTCATTGACTATAGTCCAACAAACAACCCAATTCAGCTTTGTTCTCTGTATTCACCTCCTCTCCTCCAGGGCGCAAAGTGAGTTCTTTTCGGTAGATTGCTGGTCGATGGAAAGGTTTTCCATAGCGTCGGAGATTCCTTGCCATGCTGGAGCCGAAGACAACACCCCAGATAGTGACGCTTGGGTGGCTGACGAAAGAGCACCGAATGTCTCGACTATACACAACCACAGTCAGTCGTGCCCTATAAAGGATTTGCAGCTGGAGCATAAGGCGAGAGCATCTTTTCAATACTCACTCCTCGACCACCCGGGCGTCACTTTCGGGGGTGTTGTCCTCGGCTCCATCACGGAAAGGAATCTCTCTGATCTGAAGTTTCTCAAAGTAGGACACCGAGGGGCGATGGAATAGCCAGCCATATCGCCAGGCAAACGATAGATTCTAGCGGACATACATGGGAACAGCCAGCTTGCTGCAAGTCATGGTTTGCACATGTTACATTATACTCACGCGGAATCCTCCAGCAAATGTACTGGGTCACGGTAGGGCTCGCTATCATATCTAGCTTTTGGCCATCCACCTAGAAAGTGCCATTTACCCAGTGCTCCTTGAAAACGGAGTGGGCCGCGGTAAGGCTCGTTGACGTTGGAAAGAGGTAGCAAACATAGACCTACTGGCTCCTGGATGCACTGCACTGAGATGGCTGCGGTACTCGGTCATGGTTGCAAAGCACATGCCGCACATCGCCTGTCTCCAAACAGCGATGTCGCAGCTGGGACAGTAAGCTTCTGAATAAAACATACTCAAGAATTGCCATAGAGCATCCTCAAGAAGACCTACACACGGCTGTTGATGCGGGTGATCTTCACCATTGGATTCCTTGGCCGCTTGAGTGGGAGAGAATCGATCACATCTTTGGTCGTAAAAGGCGATCTTGTAAAATCGCCCTTTTCTCTTCCGCACGCGTCAGAAGCGCAACGCCTGCGGAGGTTGCTCGAAACAGTTCCGAGTCTGTGGCCAGTTCTTCTGAGGATGAGATAGCTCTCCCTCGTACTTCCGTTCCTCCCGAGCGGCCGACTCGAAGCAGTCCCGCTCCTGCTCCACGTCCTCATGCCAGTTTAGAACGGGAGAGGGCTTAAATATCGCCCCCCCCCCCCCCCCAAAAATGATATCTAGAGTGTATACTAAATACTTTTTAACTCTCAACACTGGGAAATAGCTATGCATTTATCCCAAATACTTAATTATTGCTTTCATTCAGCTCTACTATCAATATACTGAGAAAATAGCTCTCTTGCTTTCTTTGGGTTTGGGGCTGCGTTTGCTGGATATACACAAATTTAAAAGACTCCAAGTTCATACGACGAAGCAGGAACGTCAATCACACGTTAAGTGATGCGGTGAGACTCAATCTAGAGATTTTGAACTGCAACCTGAACATCAAAGACACCTTATAAGGACGGCATTAAACACCTTCCTTTCTTTGTCTCGTCTTTTCAGCAAGCGTCGAAAGCTCAACCATAGGATCAACAGAGCTCTCCATTCCACGCGTGTGCTGCGCCAACCCAGCAAGAGAAGTCCCATTTTTCTGCCGTCGTTGCCAGAAGTCTTCGTCGAATTTCACCCTATGTCGTTCATGCCCCATATATCGGTCTAGTCTCTCACGCATCCTCGAATCATCAGGTATTACCACAGATGGAAACTTGCCGTTCAGCGATTCCCAGTGCAGAAAGGATCTAACAGGATGCAACAGGTAGTCCTTGACGAGCCCCAAGCTTATTTTATGCGTTTTGGAAACCGCTTCACGAAGATTCTCGCTGAAGGCCATGAGAAGTGATAATGCAATGATGGCGAAAGAGGCGGGTGCTTTAGCCAAGGTGTTAGTCGATTAGAAATTACATCCGGCATATGAAAGGTGCTTTCGAACCTGCTATCTCCAACATCGTTGCCAACGTCAAATTTGTAGCTTCGCCACTCCACTCGCGAGCATTAATACCGAACAGAGACGTGAAGAAAGACAATGGAAGGAATCTTGAACTGTCAGCAATGTCTCTTGCCAAAAGGAATGTCACTTGAGACTTACATAACGGTGAAGATGGTGAACACCATGACAGATCGAGATTGATTCTGGGTTACTTCGGCCTGCCACCGAGCCATCTTGGCCTCATCCACATTTGCCTGCTTCTGCTTTAGATCAAGCAGTGTTTCCACCTGGGATAATCAGTGTAAGTCACAAGCCAAAGATTACAAAGTTGGATACTAACCGCTTTCTGAGCAGTATGGCTATTGGACTTCATCTCTTCAATCTGCGTGCGATATTCGTCGATCCTCGACTGTGCTATGTCCAAGAACACCCTGCCATAATTCTTTCGATCGAAATATTTCTTCATACCTTTGATGACAGAATCCTGTTGTTCCAGAAGCCTCAGTATAGTGGAGAGTTCATCTTCTATATCTCGTAGCTCAAGGAGAACAGACAAATCATCCCGGTTTCGTCGGGCGGTACGCTGGTCTCGCTGATCACGCTGACTAGCATTCATGATTCTGCCATCTGGAGTCCTATCATGATCTGCCGGTCGATTCGTGAAGCCACGGTTTCGGAAGCGTTTGAAGGATTTCGTCACAGACTCAGTCTGTTCTGGTTAGTCAAAGAAGAGAAGTGTGGGAAAGTATCCTCGGCACATACTAAGATACTGACAGACTCCTCAAAGATTCGCAGGACTTGCAAATCATGATGAAGCGTTTTATCAAGAAGGACCGTCGTGGCATGAAGCACGATAAGAGCTGCAAGGTCACCCGCAGTCTCAAAGCGACGCGCCAAATCACCATTCAGCTCGTTATACACACTGCTGTATAGATTCGACTGCTCATATAATTTGCCTTCAGAAGTAGTGGCTTCTTGATTGGGGAAGAATGTTACGATGGTCTTTCGATCAACGATCCATATCCAAAGTTGATCAACCATCAAGACGTTCCCATCCATGAATTCAACAGGCTCAGGGTCCTCTGTATCATCGTCTGAGGCCTCCAAATAGCCTCGCAATTGATCGTCCAGTCGAGCTGGTTTCCGGGTACGTTTCCAAAGCATCTGGTCATCGTCTCTGGCAACTGTGGAGCGAAGATTGGGGTATCCGTACTGATCCAATGTACGCCGGAAATGAATTGGAGGTTCACAGCCGAGATATTGCCAGATAAGTTGGGCCTCCAGGCTCGACCTCGCTATTCGACTGGGTACTGGTCGTGATCGGCCTTGTCGAAGTCTATCTTCAACTACCTTGCGTCTTTGAATCAGGTTGCGATATCTATCCCAGTGAAGCTACATATTGTCAGTGAAATTATATTGTAATGGAAAGGTGATCGTACATATGGTGCCTGTGACAAATCTTGTTAGCGGGAGCAGAATAAGTTGATGACAGAACCAGAACTTACATATAAAGCAAGCTGAGGATCCTCCGATTCATCGGAGTCAGTTCCGTGCGAAATATCTAATTGTCGTGAATGTATACATTGCGGCTTCACAAATCGTGCATGGGGCTCCAGATGACGAGCACGATTAAGGTTGAGATACCAATTCTCATCATTGATAAATTTCCTCACGCTGCTTCTTGTTAGACCTTGCTCTTCATGGAGCATAACAAAATATACGCACAAGTTTGGCTCATCGCGGTCATCACATGCACGTCTAATAACTTGTGATACCCAACCAGTATTAGTATACGGTACATGAATCCAAAGTAGTTTCTCCGTATCAGGCTCTGGACGGTCAAATCGAGGGATAGACCGAGGAATATCTGGGGCTTCGGCATCTTGGTTGATACGATCTCGAGTAGAGGTCGGTATAGTTAAGAACTCAGACTGTTGAGGCGGAGATGTTGAACTTGATGGTGGTCTAGAACTGCTAGCCTGTGAACTGCTATCGGATCTACTGCGCTTGTGTGTTCTCGCAAATGGAATCAAGCCAAAAGCTTTGCTGATCGAATTCCGTCGCTGGCGCTCAGCTGGTGGTGGAGAACTGTCACTCGGCGAGCTAGCGGTTTCGAAATACCCGTCCATTTCAGCCTCTGTGATATGTATAGTAGGTGACTGCAGTGAGGGATTCATGAAGCTCCGACTTTGTCTCATAAGTGGTCTTGATCTTCTAGTAGGACTAGATCTTCGTGGGATATGGGACTGTGTTAGATTTTCATGATTGATGCCGCTATCGACATCATCCGGCCCATGAACTATATGCGGAAGAGAATGGCGGCTGTCAAAACTACTGACGGACGAATCATCAAAGCCACCTGGCTGGATACGTTTCAACCGTTCCCTCAGACATGCCGAGGGTCCACGGGCAAGGTAATCCTCCAGGGATACGCGTGCTGACCACATCTTGAGTGGTGTTTCATCGCTAACGCCAAGTGCCGTATCTTCGAAGAAACCATTTACTTGAACAATGACTTCTCTCTCTACACGTAACGGATTATCGGTATCCTTTGACAGCCTGACTGCTCCTGTGACTGCTGCGTTCAACTCACGAAGAAAGTCGTTACGTGCGGAGTCCTGGCCTTGAAATTTGGCTGTCCCGGCATGATCTGTGGCCATGGGGATTTCGTTCTCGTGCTCGATCCCCAGTAATCCGGATCGTATGGAGGTGATAGGTGCATGTAGCTCCATATATTTGGAGTTCTCAAGGTCTTGAACATGTAACGTAGAATCGATCGTCTCTAGAAAAGACCATACTTTCATATCTGCAGATAGGGCTTTAAACTGGTTTGAAAGATGCCATAGCCGATTGGATCGCGGTCGAAACTGCTCCCTCAGCGACAGAGGGATATTGTATTCCAGATGTAATAAGCGATAAATACTTGGAGCATATTCCTCCGCCGACAGATAACTGGATCCTTGATGGGGAGTCGCGAAGAAGGCGATCCCATGGCAGCTGGTGAGAATGGCCTGTTTCGGCTCACCCCGTGAAGCCAAAGCCAAGCAAGCCTTTGCCACCAGCCCGCCAGTACTGTGGCATATAAAGAAAATGGGCCGGCTCGCGGGATCCTTTTTACGCTCGTTGAGAAGCCCATTCAGGAGTCTCTGGCCCAAAGCCTCGATTTTGTCGTTTTCTCGGAGTTCACCATGGTTGTATAGCAAGACCCGAGCTCTCGGCATATACCCCAGAAATCCACTTCCTAGCCATGGTGATCGCGACCCTTGTGCCGTCCAGGTTTTCGTATGATGTGCTCCGATGGGTGGGACCGCGACGATACTACAGCCAGTCAGCGATTGTCCTCTAACCACTTTTTCATGATGATATCAACCGCCCTCACTCTACGTTGGTGTCTGGAGTTGCCAGGATGCGGTCGAAGTATGCCGGCCGGATCGGCCTTACTGCAGACCGAGACATGGCTCATTTGAATCGCGCTGTTTACGCGAATGTTCACGAAGTGAAATTTGAAAAAAAAAAGCGATAATCACAGGGCGAAGACATCTTAAGGGGGTAGCCCGATTATATTCAGCCTCATAACTCGATCATCTGCACGCGCCCGGTGCGCACCCCGGTTTACGCCCCCAGGTCGGCTGTGTCCGCTGATCATGAGTCAATGCACTTCGTATAGACGGGATAGGTCGGACATTTCTTAGCCCATCAATGTCTTCTAGATGATCATTTGACTTGGACTGGTGTACAATATAAAATGATGTCCATTAATTATAGCTATCTTTGATCAATTTGGAGGCATTCCCTTTTCGGGTGATTGATAAGATAATCTTCGGTAGGAAACTTGGAAATGCGTCATATCGACTTTCAGATTATGAGCTTCAGAGAAGAAGCAGGCAATGGGTTGAACAGATCAAGTGAGAATGAGGTGGTGGAGAGTGTCGAAGGTGAAGAGGATTATTAACTCGTAATCAGGCTGCTAAAGGTTGGAAATACTTATATTTTGCAGGCTATTCACAAACACCAGTACCGTATGTACAGTAATAAAATTTTGGGGCCCAGAATTGATGCCGGTAGTGTCCATAAAGTCAATGAAAAAGCCAGAAAAATACCAAATGCAAGCTCTATTATTCAGTTGATGCGGTATCACCAAAACACGAACGCCAGAACAAAACCAAAATGAGAGAAACAAGAGCTGCGATGCGGTTGCCGAGGCTCAAGTACATGCATTAAAAAAGTACAGGGTGGAGTGGAGATGGATAAGATCAAGAGCTTTCGGGGTGTCGTCGCTCATTCACCTCACGAGCCATGCGTTTTCCGAGCTCGTAGGTTGATATCATGATGGCACAGGCGGGTGCGACCTTTAAACACCGGGCCGCCCACCCACTGAATAGTCCTGCAAGACCTTCTTCGCGGAATATGTGCATAAGAAACTTTGGCAAAGAAAGTTTTTCAGGAACAATGGCCTTTGGGACTAGGGTAGAGCGAGGACCAGAAGGTGCGGCATGGTCATCCATATGCCGGTAGACCTGTTGTCGTGTCTTTCCGACATCAAATGGCGTTGTTACCAGCGCCGCTACAGATCCCGAAGTTGCACCGGCAATGAAGCTGTCGATAAAGGCGGTCGCAGTGGATACTTGCTCTGAATCTGAGTTGGACAGATGTGGTGCATGTTGGCGTGCGCCTTCCAATCCCTCTTTCACCTTCTCGTACCCCCACCAGTAAAGACCGGAAAAGGGTACATCACGCCACATAGTAAGTGACAGTCCTCGCCAAAGAGAAGCATATCCTTGAGCCTGGGTCATTTGGTGTAGTCCCTGCAAGGTCGCCTTGAAATGTCCGGCACCTGTTCCTGGAGTTGCCTGAAGACGGGTCCTGAACATCTCGACGGGACTTGTCGCTGATGCCGCTGCAGTTCGAGCGATAGCGCCAGCAACAAAAGGTGCATAGACATCCGAAACGGATCGCTTAATGGGACTCCGCTCATCAGTACGAAGCCAATCGTAACCGGCGAAGTAAATAATGTTTGCCGGAATGCCCATCATGAGTGTCGGACTCAGACCTCGCCACAGGGCAAACATCCCCTCGTTGCGGGCAATCTTTCGCAGCCCATCGAATGTAGAAGTGAATGTTCGTCTTTGGGTTTCTTCAACGGCACAATCAATTGCTTGATGAGCCTGGGCACTTATTGCACTCCCTTGCGGACCCAGCATACACATCTGCGCATTATCTCCGACCCAGAAGACCTCTCGGCAGCAAGCCGTAATACCAATATTCGGGGGTAAATTCTTCAATGACGAGAGAGTATGTGAGGTATATTGTGATGGATTGATAGATTTAACGGTTTGTGATTGTAAACGAACGCGTACAACATCGAGAGGAGTGACTAAACTTGAGTTTTAGTAAAAGGCTCGGAGAAGAGAAGCTTCGCGATCGGGGAACTCAACTGGGAAACACTCACCTAGCAAACCGGTCAAGATATTGCCCGCCGATGCAGAAATCATACGTTGTCCAGCCGTAATATCATCATTAAGAGGAATGGCGGTCGCAGTAGACACCGTGTTTGACACTGTGTCATTCCCTGCTGGTGTCGCCATAGTTGTAGGGTGGTCAAAATGCGATCTCCATGACGCCTCCGCAGAGGAGTCTATCTCGGGGTCGGTCCGAAAATCAGATCCAGAGTCACCTGGATATCGAGAAGATGATAAATAATCCAGCCCGACTTGCATTCGATCGGTACTAAAACCGATTCTTGCGATGGGAGTTAAAAGTAAAGAGCAAAGAAGTTGGGGAGAAAGAAAAGAAAGGCGGATGCGTCAATCGGGAAGTTTTTCGGGGTTTGGCGGGTGGCGGGCGGAATTGATAAGCCCCGACTTTCTTTTTGGGGTCTTTTTACAACTTTGCACTTCTTCAACTCATCTCAAACTTGTGCCTCAAGTAAAACCAGCAATACCGGGTATTCAATGGAATCAAAGATCAGATAACAAAACTCACTTCTCTTTTCTAACTGTATTGGTGGATCCCCTCGAGGGGCTCTTATCTGCCTGATCGATCTCCGACACCGGACATCGGTATCCCCGCCATGGCAGACAACGCGGAGCTCGAATCGTTTCGTCGCGAGTGGCGCGAGGAGGTTGCTCGTCGATCCAAGCCAAAGGATCGACCTGCCCCTCAATCTACAGCTCAGTCCACTACATCTGCCCCTCCATCTAAAGTACCTGCCCCGCAGAGGCTCCCTGCTTTCAATGAAGGTGCTCACCGCAAGGACCCGGGTGAAGCAGATGGAGAGGAAGATGGAGGGCCCCCACCAGGCTCGTTCGATCCGGATGGGCTGGCACAGCAGGTCGGTGAACTGACTGTGAAGTCTTCGGAAAAAGAGGAGGAAGATGTGTTTACCCGACGAGCACAGGAGGAGCCCAACTCGGCTTTGGAGCACTTCGAGCGGGCGGTTGAGAAGGAGGCTGCAGGTAATCTTGGCGATAGCCTGCAGCACTATCGTAAAGCATATCGAGTGAGTCGACTCTGATGGTGGATTGGGCGGGCGTAGCGTTGTTTCTATGTGCTAACCTCTTTGTCAGTTGGACTCTGCCGTCGATAAGACCTACCGCAATAAACACTTCGCGCATGTATGGAAGAGACCTGCGCAGCCTCCATCATACGAGCCAGTTGCAACGCTTGTGAAAACTTCTGCACCGGCTCCTGATACCCAGACTCTCTCTACGCCTGAACTGATTGCCTCGTTTGCCCATCTACCCATTCCACAGGCCGAGCCTTTGATAGAAAACACCCCTCCACCCCCGTGTCCTATTTCGAAAGTTCCTTCAGAGGTATTAATCCAGATTCTACGACATGTTGCGGTACAAGACCCTGCTACCTTTGGCCGAATGGCTTTGGTATGTAAACGATTCGCATATCATTTTGTACATGAGCAACATATCTGGAAGCATCTGTGCCAGCGACCAGAATTTGGCTTCCAAGGGATGCATTATAGATTCGTTTGCGATAACCTGGGACACCCAATATACACATTAAACGAACAGCGATACACGCCCTTCCCGGAGGGAGTCCCTCTAGAGATCCCCAAGCCATTATCTTCCTGGAGCCAAGTGTTCCAGTCCTACCCACGAATCCGATTTACCGGCGTTTACATCAGTACAGTCAACTACATGCGGCCTGGAGCTGCGTCTTCCTTTCAGAATGTCTCATGGAATAGTCCAATCCATATCGTTACATATTATCGCTACTTACGATTTTATCCCGATGGATCGGTGATTTCTCTGCTCTCTACAACCGAGCCGGTCGACGTTGTTCCACACATTAGCAAAGAGAACATGATGGCAGCTCGAGCTATTCGACGTGGTGGTCATCACATCAAAGCTTCTGAGATCGCTAAGGCGCAGAATGGAACAACCGACTACGTCCCTCCAGTCGCCATGGATGCACTGAAATATTGTCTCCGCGGACGCTGGCGATTAACAGCACCGGTTCCCCTCGAGATGGGACCCGAAGAAACGGACATCCAGCCGAGACCCGGACAAGAGTCAGTCGCGACTGATCCAAGGGACCTCGTAATTGAGACCGAGGGACCGGTTTCCCAGTATGTCTACATGATGCATCTCTCGCTCCGTTCTCCTTCAGCATCAAAGTCGCATATCAACCCTTCGAAGAATACCAAACTCGTCTGGCAAGGCTTCTGGAGCTATAATAAGATCACGGATGACCTGGGCGAATTCAGTCTTCGCAATGACCGAGCATTTGTATTCCGCCGTGTCCGGGGTTGGGGGTTGGAATAAATTATGATTGATGATAGTTTTTAACGAAAATAGGTTCTCATAGAGGAAAACAAAGAATAGTTTCTATATTCATCATCCTCCAAGGTTTGGATTGGGATTTTGTCCATCTATACCTATAGTAGGTATTAAGCATATCCCGCAGAGCTATGCTCCAGCTATTTCTCTATAATCATTTATCATTATTTGTAGAAAATGTCTCTCGGTCGACGAAGCAACTTGCTTTGAACCTGACGGTGCCTCAGTGTTGATTGTCAGTACCCATCGATTTATTTCAAACCCCTTCACAACTTGTAGCCTCGGTGGTTATATCGTCCGATTCAACAGAAAAGATATCATCCAGTTGTTCTTTGAATTCTTAGGAGGAATTCAAGGATCTGCCAGCTCGCAATCCACAGACACGAGGCAAAGAGGACATGGTGATATTATATGAGAAATGCCGACTATACACAAGGTTAGAACAAAAATGATATATACAAAATAGACGCAAAAGAACATTTTAGAGCATTATGCAGATCAATCTAACTGCGCCAATTGATGATCTGCTCTTCGTCGTCATCAACAATAACCACCATCCACACACCGACTTCACCATTACTAGCATACAAAGGCGTACAATGAACCCAGCGGTTTCTCCCTTCAGTACTGAACCGTGTAACCCATTTGATTCGAGCTGTGACGCTCCGACCTTGTTGCATCGCTTGTACAAGTTCATCTTTGACAGCGTTTGAACTTCCGATTCGAGCGAGGAAGGATGATTGGAGCATGCCGGGGATCTGGAGGGATGGCGACGTGAAAAGGACTTTGAGAGAGGGATAGGGTCTGACGAGGAGATACTATCGAGCAGTTGATGTCAGCAGTCTGGAAAGGCATCTCTCAGGTATGTTGCTCAGCAAACTCACATTCTCATAAACGCCAGCCAAAGACCCACGTAATAATGGCGATTTCAAATCCCGAAGACGAATAGCTTCAGCCTCACTATCCAACGAACCACCACGCTGCAACCACTGCCGTTGACCACGAGAAGATACTCTGTTCGTCACCGGCTGAAAAAGATCACCACCATGTTCCTGTGTGGCATTGAGTTCGCGCGGACTAAACAATTCACACATCTCCTGGAATTCATCCTTGTGCTTTTGAACCGGCATTTCAGCAACACTTTCTTCTTCAGGGTCCCGATACCGCGATTGAAGCTCGATGAGCGATTCCATTTGCGCGCCATCCAGTGCTAAACCTGAGACATCGATTTGTGCACCGATGAAGTACTTCACGCGACCTTTACTGTCACATAGTGGTGCACATTGGAGGAGGTTCATGAATGGAGAGCCATCGCGGCGACTATTGTTTGCTAGTTAGCCTTGATACCACGATGAATGAATGAAATAGATATATTCTGGAGCATACTAATTGAGGAAGAGTTCGGAGTGATGCCGACAATCACGGATTGCCTCTCTGATACGACGCACGCTATTCGGGTTCGTCTTTGGGCCCTGTAGGAATCGGCAGTTTCGCCCAAGGACATAGTCCATTCCATACTGGGTTGTTCGGTGGAACTCTATAACCCATGAGAATCAATGGCTGTAACGGAAGAGGAAAATGTCTTCTACTTACCTTCTGATGCAAAGATGATAGGATTATCAGGTCTAGATGGATCAGTCAAGCAGAATACTTCCGCCAACGCATTCGACGTCTCGCGAAACTTGAGAGGCAGCGTCCCACGGACTCGTTCTTCGACAATCTTGCTCGTGATTGTAATGCATCGAGAAGTGATGAAAGCAGGTAACTCCTCTGCTGTCAGCGCTTTAAGCGCATCTTCGACTCGTTGTTCGAGAACCTTGTTGGTCGTGATACCAACTGGCTCGTCTCCTTCACGGACTGCCTGGACAGATGGTGGGGGTACATCGGTTGACAAGCGCACTAAGGCATTGGCATATTGAATGGCTTTGAGAGCCTTGGCCGCATTGAGGTAGTAAGTGAGGGTAGAAATCGAACGCGGTCGCTCCTCGAGTAGGAACTCGCGAAACCGTGACAAATATCGAGGATTACTGAGAATAGACATCATATGCTCTGATCCAAACATCACATCGGTCAGACGTTCCAGCTTATGCAGAGGCGCATCAACACCGTCCCAAGGTGCGATGAGGTCGTAGGAAGCGCCTTCTTCGTTGACGGGGTTGAACTCTTCTGCGCCATCGTATGGATTGATCTCTTGAAGAAGCGGGAGATCATTATTCGTTGTGATTAGTTCACTTGCCGTTACATTCCGGCGGAGGTTTTTGATGGACGGTTTGGGTGTGGGATAGATTTCCTCTTCGTTGATGGCATCAAGATTCTTTGATCGACTGGGAGGGCGAGGAAAGTCGTCAAGAAGTTGGTCATTTCTAACCATGTCAAAATCCACCTTCTCTTTGTATTCCTTTTCAAAATGGCCTACCTACCGTGATGACCTCCCAGATTCTGATACCCATTCATGATATTCATCCGGGAGACTTTCTGAAAACGAGCGCAACGACTCAGCATCGAGGCTTGTTAAGCCTTCATTCAAATCTGTGCGAGCCATTGGAAGTAGCAGCCAACAAAAAAGGGAGAAACGAACACAGTACAGAATATGAATACACTGCAAATAAAGAAGAAGAAATAAGAAATAGAAGAAAATTTTCGAAAAACTCCAGGCAATGCTTCATCTCACCGGTCTTTAAGACCTCCCACCTTCACCATCGCAGACTCCACCAATTGCAATTGTCTTGGATGCATCGAGTGATCGACCAGCTCCACGGGACTTTTGTGTACTGCCGGAGAACCATGAATTTGTTCAAATCAGAAAGCAAGACGAACAAGCAAAAACAAAAGAAGAGGCGGGAATGGGTTCATACATCACAAACGAACGAACCATCGAACAACGATCGATCGATGCGCGGCAAAAGAACCCCACGAGATCGGGGTCGATCTTAGGACTGTGATGCAATGGCGCAGGGGCGGAACCTGTCAAGCGGTTGGCGCGAAGAAGATTCGGTGATCGGCAGTAAGTCTATTGATTTTTGTGTTCGCAGATGCTAGCGCAGTCTCAATGCTAATTGGGTTCCTTAAATTTGGGTCCGAAGCCCGTTTGATACGTCCAACGCTCGATTAAAAAGGCAGCCATGAGGCGAACCTGGGGTTGCACTAGAGTCGTCGAATATAATTGCTTTCAATTAGGCCATATGGATGGTATACATACATTGCATTGCGTCGTGTCGTGTCATTGACCATATGGTCGACAGGGAAGCCCCTTCGCTCGGATGGGATCTACCAAGGCAGTGCGGTCTGACCGCGAGGTCGGTCTAGATCACACTCTTTCTCTTTTCTTTTCTGCTGTTCAAACAAAGTACGGGGTGGCTTGAGACTAGCTACATTGATATAACAGTCACGGTCTTTCGGCTGAGAGCCCGTGAGAGGTATCTGCGGACTTCTATGCTGATCTGTGTAGTGCCCCAGCCACTGTATTACCAGCCTGACGAAGTTCCATCATGCTTCGAGTTAGGACTGTATGCTCTAGGGTATCTTCTAGGGTATCCCTGTTGCGAAGTTATCGACTGAATCTTCGGCAGATATTGCTTGTCTCGAGTGGATAATGGCCCTATGTGCGCGTGGGTTTCAATAATGCGAGCAAGCCTCGACACTACACTTCCTTGCACTGAGTAACAAACGGGACTTCAGGCTCTTCTTCCAGCGATCTAGGTATCAATTTGAATGCTGTCAATTGACCATATGGCATGTTTTCTAGGCGATTCCTCGCCAACTTGCGCTTTTAGCGTATCCCTTTTCATGGACGAACGATTTCCACCTTGAAAAATTATCATATGCCGACAGGAGAATCGTATATCAATGACCTCATACGAACTGACAACCACATATTGGATGCTTTCGGGATCAACACAGTACTAGTGTCAGGAAACCCTTGCCGCCCTCTAGTATTTCAGACTTTCCTCAGACGGCTCAGCGATTCTCTAACAACCCCATACGATTATCAGCGCCTGGACCTTCTAATGAATTAGACATCATTTGAATATCTCATGAATGTGAGGAAAATTGTACCGGGGAACAAGCCCTAAAAGACAAGAATGACCCCATTCTTGCTCGGAAGCAATTGTGCCTGGGCAGAGCAAAACATTGAAAGTCCCTTATTTTACTACTCGCGAAGCCTCGGATACCATAAATTATTATAGAATTAAGATAATATATCCTATGAACTGCTCAGATCCATGTAAGCAATTAATCAAACTTGAAGTTCGAGTAAGATTTTGGTCATTCGGAGTTGAATCTATATAATTCCGAGGCTAGTCGGCAATGTTTCGGCCTGACGTTCCGAACACCGACTCATGACCTGGAGATCCTGAGTCTCAAGTGAAAAAGAACAGTCGTACCTCAAAAACATAAGATCTATCTGGAATTTCTAGGTATATAATATTCAGTTATACGAGGGATTACTGGAATTACTTGAGAGTTCACTTTTAAACTACCTTAGTTCAGTAAACAAAGAATGCCAAGCCTTGCTTATCGATAACGGGGGAATTTTTCGATGTCAAATCGGACTTTCGGGGATTCTCAAATTTACCTTCACATCAACCATGCCGGAGAAAGTCAAGACGTATTTCGGTGACTCCGACGACGAGACTGTTAAACAGACTCCCAATCCTCCAGCCGAGCTCCCGAATGAAGAAGCTGCGCGGAAGAAAAGACGCAACAAGAAGCGCAAGCGCGACGAGCCTACCGACGAACCTCCGTCGCGCGATGGAAAGCCAGTGATTCAAGATGAACCTATTACCTCCTCACTGTCCATGACCGAAAACTCCGAATCTATACCAGAAATAGCAGGACACGATCGAAATGGTGTCGAAAAAGCACAGTTCGAAAAATCCGCTCTCAAACCAAAACACAATTCCAAACCAAAGTCCCTTGATAACAAAACGAATTTCACCTCCCTCCGCGAAAAGGCCAATACCCTCTACGAACAACGCAAGAAACTTCCCATCTTCGGACATGCAGACGAAATCCGGAAGAATCTTCGCGATCAAGATGTGATGCTGCTAGTTGGTGAAACCGGTAGCGGAAAGAGTACGCAGATCCCACAATTCTTGGTCAATGAGTTCTGGTGTCGTCCGACCGACACGAAAGTTACACAAAAAGATGGAAAAGAGAAGTCGATCAAGGTTGGTGGCTGCATTGCTATCACCCAGCCTCGTCGAGTGGCCGCTATCTCTCTTGCTCGTCGTGTTGCAGAGGAGATGGGTACACCGCTAGGTTCCTCATCGCCCGCGAGTAAAGTTGGATACTCGGTGCGATTTGATACGTCGACATCACCCAGTACTAGAGTCAAGTTTTTGACGGAGGGAATGTTACTCCAGGAGATGCTCCATGATCCGTGTTTAACTAAGTATAGTGCGGTGGTGGTTGATGAGGTTCACGAACGCGGCGTGAATGTTGATTTGGTAACGGGATTCTTGCGGAATTTGGTATCTGGTGATAATCAGGGACGAGGGGGTGTACCACTCAAAGTAGTGGTGATGAGTGCTACGGCAGATATGGAGAGTCTTCAAGGTTTCTTCCAAGAAGGATTTAAGTTACAGGCAGAGGAGCAAAAGCGTATTCAGAATGGGTCTGCGAAAGTCGAACAGGAGGAGGAGAGGAGCAAAGATATTTCTGTCTGTCATATCAAAGGTCGTCAATTCCCCGTCAAAACGATCTACTCCCCCGAGCCGGTTCATGATTTTGTGGATGCTGCTCTCAAGGTCATTTTCCAAATTCATTACAAAGAGCCTATGCCCGGTGATATTCTTGTTTTCTTGACTGGTCAGGAAACTGTCGAAGCCTTGGAACATCTTGTCAATGAATACGCCATTGGTATGGACCCTGCTCTACCGAAAGTGCAAGTCCTTCCACTCTTTGCCGCTCTTCCTCAAGCTGCCCAGCAGCGAGTATTCATGCCTGCGCCCCCTCGCACAAGAAAGATCGTCCTCTCCACCAACATCGCCGAGACATCCGTCACAGTCTCGGGCGTCCGGTACGTGGTGGACTGTGGAAAAGCAAAGATCAAGCAATTCCGATCACGACTTGGTCTGGATTCTCTGTTGGTAAAGCCTATCTCCAAGTCGGCGGCCATTCAAAGAAAGGGTCGTGCCGGTCGTGAAGCGCCCGGTCAATGCTTTCGTCTCTATACGGAAAAGGATTATCTCACTCTTGATGAGACCAATACCCCCGAAATTCTGCGATGTGATTTGAGCCAAGCACTTCTGAACATGAAAGCCCGCGGGGTGGACGACATTGTTCGCTTCCCCTTTCTCACTCGACCTCCCCGCGAAGCCCTGGAGAAAGCCCTTCTTCAATTACTTAATATTGAGGCCCTTGAAGAGACGGGTTCAATCAGTGAAATCGGCCGACACATTGCTAAATTGCCACTGACTCCCACTTTGGGGCGAGTCCTCCTTGCGGCCGCGGAAAACGGAGCCGACTGTTTAACCGACGTGATTGACATCATCTCGTGTCTGAGCGTCGAGAATATCTTTTTAAATGCCAACTCGGAAGAAAAGAAAGAAGCCGCCGAGACGGCCCGGCGCGATCTTTACCGACGCGAAGGTGATCATCTGACGATGTTAGCCACGGTGCGTGCCTACGCTGCAGAGAATGCTGACCGGAAATCATGGGCTGAGCGACACCTGGTCTCACATCGGGCGATGCAGTCTGTCATGGTATGAACCTAATCCATATCCATTAAAAAAAAAGTCGAGAAAAAAGGGGAGATCTAGTGTCATATTAACTTTCGCCCAGGATGTTCGCAAACAACTACGCACGCAGTGCCGACAAGCTAAACTCTTGCCTAGCGATCAGAGGAATGACCATTTCCCTGATCCCTCGCCCGTGCTTATTTTACAAAGCTTCCTACGTGGCTTTGCAACAAACACTGCTCGCCTTGTGCCTGATGGAAGCTATCGAACTGTGGTGGGTAATCAAACCGTTGCGATCCACCCGTCCAGTGTACTGTTTGGTAAGAAGGTGGAGGCTATTATGTATAATGAGTTTGTATTTACGAATCGTAGCTATGCACGGGGAGTTAGCGCGGTACAGATGGATTGGGTGGGTGAGGCGTTGGCTGGATAACAGCGTCATGATGTTCAACATCAAGTTTATACAATATCCATATTATTTAATATACCCAGACGATGAAGTCTATCTATACAACTTGTCTATACTATAGCTATAAGCTGTATGTTATTAACACTAAGGTTAGTGTGTAATACCAGTAGACATAGAGAACAGTGGGATGAAAATGATCGACAGTGATGATCTGTCAATCTTCTCATTTAGTCTATTTAATTGTATCCTGTTTCCTGTTTACACCTTGTACACAAGTTACGTAGTTAGTACTAGTGTAAACAGCAGTCTTTGGTAATTCAAGTTGGAGGCATCACACGCGAGCAGTCACATTGGCTGCGTCATGACAGCTGATATTAAATCTGCCCCATTAATACTAATACTAATACTAATAATAATACAAAATACTAGTATTATATTATACTCATTCTACTGATACTCTACTATATGATTACTAGTAATACTGAATTGAATACAGAGTATTGAATGTATTGACTGATCAGCTCACTCGGCTTGCATCATCCACTCCACTCCACTCCACTCCGCCTTATCAACTTCACATCTTCTCATCTTTCAACCCTTTCAACTCTTCCTTGCTTCGATCTTCCTTCTCTCTCTTCATCTTCCTTTACTTTCCTACTATTCTACATTCTTAACACATCTCTGATTCCATCCTGACTTGATCTTGACGATCTTGACCGCCGTGCGGTATTACACGGGCTTGACATCATCTTATCTATTTCCCTCTTGGACTCGACTGATCTCCCTTGATCTACGCTCGCAATGGCCTTTCGCGTTCCAACGCAGGCACCACGTCGGCGAACCTCCTATTCGACTCCCCAGCGCCCTCCTCCCCTTGATATCCCCCCTTCTCCGAAAGAAGAGCAAGAGGAAGACACAGCACAATGGGTTCTCTTCTCCCCGACCGCTCGCACTCACACGACTTCCACCGATAAGACACGTACCGCAGGTGCCTCTCAGTTGAGCGACTTTGATTCCCTTGACACTGCGACACGATCAGCCGCTGGTCCGGAGATCGATCCAGAAGGAGACGAAGCACTAGATGATCAACTCGACGAGGATGGGACAGAGCTAGATAGCTTGGATGATGGGCTGCATGCATTTCGTGCTCCATCTTTGTCCCCCATCTCCCCCGCACGAGTGGACGATCAAGCCCAACCCACTCTACTTCCGGCTCATGATGGCTTGGGCAGTTTCCAGGCCTCGAGCCAGTTAGCCCAGGATCAGTTATGGCAGCACGAACAATACAACCCTCATCGGAGACCCTACTCTCGACATCGTCGTCATTCGAGTGTCCAACGACACTTGGATACGGTCGATGAAGACGGGGCGGATGTAGAGCGGGAGAGATGGCAGCGTATTGAGCAGTGGCGCATGGATCAGAGCCGGGCTCTGCTGCAGGAAATCCATCGGGAGACTCGTCGCCGTCGAAGTAGTCGGGCTTCGCAGATTACTATTCCCCGGTCCGTGGAGGATGTTTCACCAGCACGGATCGTGGAGGCGCATTCCGAGGTGGTTTCATCCGCAAGAGAAGATGAGATCAAGGATGTCTCGGACCTGGATGAGTCGTTCTGGCAACGCATTACTCGAAGGGTAATCCGAGACCTGATTGGCATTGATGATGAGCTGTTGAGTGTGATATTCGGCGAGTCTCTACCACAGGATGAGGAATCGTCTTCTGAGCCCTCCGAAGAACTAGATATGGAAACTGTCCTGGCTCGCGAAGCTGAACCTGGTAACACCGATCCTCCTCTCTGGCAGAGCCACATCTTGCAACGCATCGCCCGGGAACTGGGTACTTTGGTCCATCAGCTCTGTGAGCACCCGGGCGCATTTACGAGCTACTATCAAATGACGAAGAGTATTTCGAGTGAATATGCAGGCATGTCACTCGAAAAACTGGCGGAAAGCAGTGATGCCCAGCGAGCCAATACTTCCATGACCCAAGCATCCACCGATACTCCAATCGCCGAGTCTATGCCGTCGCCGCAATTCATCCCAACCCTTCACGATGCAAACCGCGAGCACGAAGCACAGTGGGGTATCGAAGATGACGACCCAGCAGGACCTGGTGCCGATCTAACCTCAGAATCGACTCGTCTCCAACAAGAACAAGAATACTGGGAACGAGGACTAGACGTCATGATGGTCTTCCGCTACCTTCGAACTCGATTCAGTCGTCGAGGATACATGCCCGCAGACAAATTTACCCCCAACCAACCACCTCGTCACACTCAAGATTCCTCACGTCGTGCGGCTATCATCAGACAACACCACCCCCTCGTTGCGCGCGCACATTCTCGTTCGCAAACACAACCCCGTCGCACATCTCAGTACTCTGGTATCTCTGGCCCTGCGGGAGTTTCCTCCCCTCTTCTCCGTCCACACCTTCGTCGACCAAGTTCTAGCTGTGCTAGTCAGAGTGCCAAATTATCCGCTATCTCCAGTCGGCGTACACTGACGGGGTCTAGTCGGAATTACTGGGATATCGGCGGGAGCGTGGAAAGTGGGAGTGCCATTGGTATTGGAGTTGGGGCTGGGCTGGGGGCATGGGGTGAAGCTTGATTTACCCAACCCTAATGCTGGCATTGCTCTCTTCCTCTTTTTACAGTGGTTCACCCTCTCTCAATATATTGGACCTGGGGTTCATGGATATTTGAACGACTATATAATACATAAGAAACGACATTTTGATGGTGATTATGGTTTGAAGATTTCACGTTTGTCTTTGGTTGTTGATATGCGATTTTGGAGTTTTGCATATTCGGGCTTTTACTTTTGATACTCTCTTCTCTATTTATACTCATCCTTTCATTCTACATGGACTTATGCATACAACTATACTTTTCGGGTGAATAAACCCTTGAACACTTTATAAACTCAGCAGAAAATACTATTCCCCTTCCTGCACAATTCAATATAACTTTGAGATACTTGAAATTCATAGAAACATGAACACACATCTTTTACCAACAGCCCACCTTCATATAATACAACATGAAGAAAAAGTAGCAGACAATTACTCCTTCTCAACCTCAACCCCCCAAGCAGCTTTCGCATTAAAATGGGCCAACCCTTTGCTCTGCGGAACCTTTTCATCAAAATCAAACCGATCCGGTACCTCTAATCCCGCTTCAAGATGATGTCTAACAAGCAACATCGAAACACCATCCCTATACAACCACGGATCCTCCGTTCTACGCTGCCACTTCTCCATCTCACAGCGCATTTCTTCTAAAACAGAAATATACGTATCATCAGCCGCCAAATTACGAACCTCATGCGGATCCACACTCAAATCATATAATTCCTCCGCAGGACGAAAGAAATAATCCTTCAACGGCCGAGACCCAATCATCTTAGACCCTGAATTCCGAATATCCTCCCACGTCAACGAGCCATAAATATCAGCCGCAAAGGGGAAATCAAGTCTCCAAGCCATGTTTCGATGATACTTAAATTGCCGCGTTCGCATGAAACGCGTTGGCCAGTAATTCGTTATTTCGTGGAAGGTATGTGAGCCGAAGACCTTAGACCAGGATTCTTGGGCCTGGGTTTTGGATAGAATTGGGAGGAGAGAACGACCTGTTCGGGTTGGATGGGGATCCTTGGACTTTGAAGCTGGGTGCGATGTCCAGTCTAGAAGTGTGGGTAGGATATCGATGTAGGAGACCATGTTTGGGTTTTTGATACCAGATGGTGAACCGGGACATTTCATTAAGAGAGGGAGACAGACACCTGCGTCGTAGAGGGTTGTTTTTGAATTGATGAATGGCGGACCATTATCACTCATGAAGATTATGAGTGTATCATCTGTGAGATCGTGCTTGGATAATTCATCTAGAACCATTCCGACGCCTTGATCAAGTCGAGATATAGACTGGTAGTACTCTGCGAACTCGAATCGTACACCCGGAAGATCATTCACGAATGGTTCGACTTCGACATCTGCACGATTGTAGACTATTTTCTCCACACGGGGGTCATATTCTTCGGTATTTCCGAATCCAGAACGTGTTAGATCACGGTGTGGATCAATGTATCCGATTGTAAGGAAGAAAGGCTTCTCATCTTCCTTGCAACTTTTAAAGAACGATGAAGCTTGATCTGCTACTGCAGCGATATCTCGACTATCGCTCTCAGCACGCATATCCCACGGATACACGGACGAAGGACCAACATGTACCTTGCCGATTAATCCAGTCGTGTACCCATGCTGCGAGAATAGACCCGGAGCAGTCTCGACATGATCAAATGTCGTAAAGTGGTGCCGACCATTATGAAGTCCATATTGACCATTTTGGTGGGTGTGAAGGCCTGTATAGATGACCGAGCGACTGGCACTGCAAGATGCAGTGCTGGTGAATGCTTGATCGAATCTCGTGCCTTCGGCGGCGAGTTGATCCAAGTTTGGGGTTTGGATCTTGCTATTTCCATAACAGCCGAGTTGCTTGCCTAGGTCGTCGGCGATCATCAATAAGATGTTCCGCTTCGCCATTTTGGTGGGAATGATGTGCGATGAGGGAATCCGTTGTTCCTTTTTCTGGAGGGCCAATCACAACTTATATAGAATGTCTTTTGTGGTTGAAGTATAAAAGATGTCCGCGGTGTTTCTTATCTAGACTGCCGGCTGTCGGTTAACGAGCCGTGTGAGGGGAGCCTGCGGATGTCGTCTCGGATATCGGGTGCTGTTTAGAGTGGAGTTTTATTGCTTGCGCGATTTGGTGAGTTTATTTCGCGATGGTCTTATTTGATGCATCAGAGTGGATAAAGGGTGGAGTTCATGGAATTAATTTAGATGGTTGAGGGTAACTACTACATATCTGTAAGTACACTTGCTAGTGTCACGATATCGAGTAGAGAGCGGTTCCCGCCAACTATTCCAACTTTATACTACTAATAGAATTCTGCCACAAGAGAACATTAAGCGATGACATACGTCGGACTACGATTTCTGTTTAATTATTAAAATTGAATAGATCGTTCTCGGGTGCACGGCTTCCTTCAAGTTGACTCCACTTGCTTCACATCCATCTTCCCAGCGTCAAGATCCTCCCTCGCTTGTTCAATATCGGCAACAAATCGGCTAGGCTCCTTCTTTACCTTGAAAGCCCAGATGCTTTGGTTATCGAAAATATCATCTATCTCCTCCAAGGACCGACCACATGTTTCCTGAAACAAGAAGAAAGTGTGCAAGGCGGCGACAAGGCAGAAAGTACCGAAGATGCAGTACAACTAGATATGGTCAGAGCTCTCATATTTACTTTGGCTGCTTGGGTATTTACCTTCCACTGAATGTTCTGAAAACCCGGCGGAGTGAAGAAAGTGAGTGCAAAATTACATCCCCAGTTGAAAAACGTAGAAAGAGACACGGCTTTGCTGCGGATATACAATGGAATGATTTCAGGAGGGTAAGCCCTATTTGAATTCAGTAGATTAGCAACTCCAGCGTTAACGTAATCTTGTTTGATTATCAACTAACCATCCTAATGGTCTATAAATCAAATAAATTAGTCTTCTGATGCTGAGGAGCTGGAAAATTTGACTTACCCCCATGTAGGTGCGTATGATGCAATGAACAAATATGAACAAGCAATGAGCGCTTTGGATGCTTGGGGATTGGTAACCTTCCAAGTCACAGTAGGTGAGCCAGGCAGCCCCCCTGGAACGTAATGACCATAGCTGGCCATTAGACCGGCTTGCATAAATTGGAAGACAGCCATGGTGAGGGCACCGAAGATAAACAACTGCCGCCGGGGAAGTTTGTCGATGAAAATGAGAGCCGGCAGAGTCATGACTACATTGATAATATACTGAATGGAGGCAGAAATGAGAGTGTTGTTTCCAGTGAGACCGGCCATCTATCATAGATTAGCAATGATAGAGTGAGCATGAGCTCGCCAGACTTACCTGGAAGATATACACAATGTAGTACATCAGAGCATTGGTACCAGAAAGCTGAGACCAGATGTGGGTGAATATTCCACAGTGAACGCGCACAATGTTGCGAGATGTGAAGAGCTCCATCCAAGATGTGCTTGCATATTTCTTTTCCGATCTTTGTATACAATTAAAAACCGTTAGGAATACATCATAAGGGAGATTACTCACTCAATCTTTTCACGTATTTCGTTCGTCTGTGCGACAACAATGGGGTCCAAAGTATTACCTTGGGCATGCAGTCTAGCAAGGACTTCAACTGCCTCCTCCCACCGGTCATGTGCTGCCAACCAACGAGGAGATCGCGGCATCATAGGCAGGCAAAACAGTAGCAAGATGGCAGGTAGCATCTGAGTGGCCCATGGAAGACGAAAAACACCGTTATTTCCCATGAACGAGGCACCATAGCTGATGAAGTACATGATCATGATCTAGTGACGGTCAGCTCGATGATATTGACATTAGATGGGATAACCACTCACGCCCCAAGTAATCATCCATTGTTGCAAGGAGAGCAGACGACCTCGTTGATGAGGGAGACTGATTTCAGCGATCAGAATCGGGCTAGTGAGGTGTCAGTGGCGAGTTTTAATTCCAAGATGGTCGGACAAGATGATACTTACCCTTGACTTGTGAGCATGCCGACGGAAAATCCGTTTATAACTCGTGAAACAATCAACATTGGTACATTTTGGACAGCACACATTAATGTAGACCCGATGAGCCAGATAATGCATGCAATGAAAAGCGAATCGCGTCGGCCAAAACGGTCACTTGTCCAAGAAGATACCAACGAGCCTAGCAAGGAGCCACCGGCCATACTTGCTGTAATTCCACCTTGTAGAACCGCATTTGGCTTGTTGAAATATTCCTTGTACTGATCAGTGCCAATAATTGCAGACATGCTGGACACATCGAAGCCCTGGATTAGACCTCCGATGGTCGTCAGTCCACTGATCAGATATACATTGCTGAATCCTGGAAGCTTTCCCATGATGAAAAACAGACTGCTGCAGCACAAGATATTCCCAGCTGAGTTCTTGAACTACTTGAGCAAGCTGTATGTCCGGGGCCCCGGATTTTTATGTACTCCACTCGCTCTCGAGCTCATCTAGACATCCTTCAAGTTTGACGAATTGCACAAGATCTATAAGCGACATCCGATGGGCCCGATAGCCGGCGAAATTCGTATTTGTGCCTTTTCAAAGCCCGTTCGTCAAATGGCTGGAATATGGTGCCATCAAGCTGCGATCCCCACGGCATTCCACTTTTCTTCTGGCGAGGGAAATGAGAATGCGCAGCGATGAAAAGTTTCCCGTCGTGGCGGCTCGATGTGATTCTGCCGCACTTCACCGACCACCGAGCTTAGCCGACTGCCGTGCGAGAGCCGCTTCTTCTTGCATTCTTCTTTGCATCACACTTGACCGTCATGTCGCCAAGTGGAGATGACAGCCCGAGTACTTCACAGGTGAAGAATGCAGGCTCACGCCGGTCTAGATCAGGTCTGTCATTGGTGGACGACTGGGTATTGAAATAAATTTTGCTCCATTCTAACGTGATTAATTAGGTTGTACACTTTGCCGTGCCAGAAAGGTCAAATGTGACGAGAGATGGCCAATTTGTCTGCATTGTGAGCGGCTGAAACTGAATTGTCCTGGTCCACCAGGGTCAGGGCATCAATCAAAACCAAAGCAACGCAAGCTCTCCCGGAATGATGCGGAATTTACCCAGGCTGGAACATTACGGCAACGGGCTGCAAGATCCTGTCTGCCTTGTCGCTATGCGAAGTCAAGATGTTCAGGTGGTGTGTGTTGTGAAAGGTGCTCGCGTAAGGGTGTCGATTGCATCTATAATCCAGAGTCAAATCGTGCTGGAACAGGCAGACGTATGTCCGCAACTTCGGAACAGACGAATCATCCACCATCTGTAGACCCAAGCAGTCAGGTCGCACCAAATATCTTATCATCAGCCTCCAATCCCGTTCATAGCGCCGAAAGCTCTACTGATAAGCCTTGGTCTTGGTAACTGATCCTGGCAAAATACTGTTGTGGTATTCCAACTGACGCAACCAGGCTATACACCCAAGAGCTTCCTGAGGGAAGCAAGCTCTGGGCGTTGATAGAAGAGTACTTCTCTCATATCCATCCAATGCGCTGCTTTGGATTTGTGCACAAACCTTCATTTATGCAGCGAATAGATGAAGATATTGGATCCTGTCGTGATGAAGAGTCCTTACTTCATGTCATCTGTGCCCTCGGGGCAAAGTGAGCTATACTAATACGAGGCCTTGATCGGGTGGATCGATCTAATACGCTCTCTAGATTTCTTGTGCTCAACTATTCTCCACAGCTGCCACCCGAAGTAATGCTGGCAGCAGGAAATCAGTGGGCCAAGATCGCCAAATCCCGAATATTCATTGATCTAGATGACCTTTCTATTGAGAAACTGATGGTCAGCATCGCCGAAGAATACGCAATACCCTCGCTTCCTCATTGAGGCTAACTTCTTTTTATCTCAATAGACTGCAATCCTGCTATATGATCACGATCTTCGAATTGGAAGCTACGCGAGTGCATTCATGCTTAGTGGAATGACGGCGAGAATGTCACAAGCTTTGCAGCTGAATCTTGAAAGTTCTGCCGACGTTTTTTGCCTCAAGCCAGACACGTCACCCATTGTGAATGAAGCTCGTCGTCGTTTGATGTGGAGCTGCTATGTTATGGATAGCTGGGTAGGTAGTGGTGTTAATCAGCTAACTCTACTGGAAGATCGCGATGTCAAGATCCAGTTGCCTTGTCATAGCCATAACTTCACATTGGGCATTCCATGTATCACAGAGACACTAGATTCGAACAAGGTCCTGAACTTCGTACCTCAAGACGAGATTCCTCCGAACCCAGCGCAGAATATGGGGATAGAGTCATACTTTATTCGTCTTGTGAGCAGCAGAAAAAGGGTTTTACGGTGAGTTCATACTTTGCACGCAGGGAATGAAGAAAAGTCAAGCTAAGTGGAAAACAGATATGTCAAGCATTTGAACAGTTCAAAGCCTCCGTGGCAAGCTGATTCGGAATTCCTCTCGTTATCAGCCGAGTTTGATACATGGCGACAATCTCTTCCTCAAAGCCTATTGTGGAATGCTGGTGCTATCTATGCCCGCAAAGAATCGTCTCAGCTTGGCGCACTCACACTACTTTGGTGTACCTTTCATCAGACTCTAGTTGATCTGTACCGAATCGGAATGCCAATCTTGTTCCGTATACAAAAGGATATTGAATTTCCTCCAGATCAACAAGAATTCCTAGAGAATTGCCAGAGGGCTTGTTTCGATAATGCTCGAGAGGTTTCAAACATTCTAGCCGAGGCACTAAGACACGGTATCAAAGTTCTCGCAGATACCTGGTTATGTATCATCGCACATGATAGTACCAAAGTGATGCTTTATTACTTGAAGTTGAACGAGCGCCTGCAGAGTTTAGATCGAAGGGAAGTCGATGAGACTATATCTTTGGCACAAGGGAACCTTGAAGGTCTCTTACGGATGCGGCCTATGGTTGCGACAGCTGAGCACTGTGTAAGCCAATGGCAATCTTGGCATTTCGTCGATTTCAATAGAGTTGCTAATTACTTGGGATAGTATTTATCCGTCATCAAGATGATGGTCGCAGCAGGAATAAGACCCCAGTCGTCAAGTACGATCATGATTGCTCAACAGGGTCCCGGTGATACAGAAGGAGGGTAAGTCCGCAAGAAAGGCAATCAAACACATTGCGATGCCATTTGCTTACGCGATTATTTAGGGCCCCCGCCCCAGAATCGCCTATGCAAGAGTCTCCGGAAAATGTCCTCAACCCGCTTGCTATATATCGCATGGCTAGAACCGCTCTACACGAGAAAGACGCTCAGACATCAGCTTCAAATTCACCATCAACTCAGAACACCTCTTCTCCAAGAGTGGCAAGATCACGTCTAGGTCGCAACCGATTCCAGGATCAGTCGAGGGTAGGGACACCACAGTTTGCGTCCCCAGCCTTAACTCAGTCACTCAACGGCTTCTCCAATCCCAATATATATCATGGAATGGAAAACTTCTATTTCCCCCAATCACGGGAAGATCATTCAATACCAATGGCAAACATGGCGCCCATTGCCAACACACTCGGTGGATCATGGGATCCGGCAGATTTAGCGGTAATGGATATACTCGATGGAGGTATTGCACCATGGACAGCGGAATACCTGACGGATGGCCAATCCGGCGTGGATCCATTTTTGTTTCCGTTTTAATGGTCTAATGCCTGATTCGTGATGGAAGTAGAGATGATGTTTAGTTTCTACTTGAGTAAGGATCCGAGCTTGACACTCCATATCACATGTACATCGATTACTTTCTTACAACCACACAAACCCTGTTTTGTGCAAGTTCCAAGTTTTTCAGACTTGAATTTGATCCAGAATTGGATACAACCTGGTCATTTTGTTCATAGATGACCACGTGACCCCATATACCCTACTTCTGCGCCCTTGCTATATAGAGTTGTCCTTCTACAGTTCATGAATAGTACTCATCTTTGCTCTTGTATTCGCTCATATGCCCTGAAGTAAAATTAACAGCAGGTATAGTCAAGCAAGACATCGATAGGACTTTTAGTAGTTATGGTGCGCGTCAGAAGTACTCTGAGTGGTGGTCTCAAATATCGAGTTGCCAATTATGTTAGTAGATGAAAACGAAAATAAAGAGACTTGTGATCAATTTACGAATTAGCACCAAGTATATAAAGAACCGATTCAACTATAAATAACTAGCAGGCAATAATTACACAAAACAAAAAATAGAAAATAAAACTCCAACTATAACTCATCCAGAACCGCAATCAGACGAGAATCTCCAAATCCACCTCTCATTCCAAAGAGAACTGGGACAATTCAAGGCCGTATTTCATCGCCAATCGTTTCCCAATTCTCCTGGCAATAGTGTATGAATAACCTTTCTTTGGGTGAGGTGAATGGAAATTAATACTATTGGCTTTCCATGCAGGTGGAGGTTGGAAATTCCAAACTGATCCTCTCAGAGACGTGATTTTAAAGCCTATAGCAGTCATTGCATACCGGAAGTCGCTCCATGCTACCTCACCAGCATGACCACCTCCCACATGTTCCTGAAAAAAGATCTGTTGAAGTGTCCTTAGAACACGCTGGCTTACTTTGATGTTTCTTCGCTCCGTTGGGGCTTCCTCTGCTGCTGGCCTCTTCTCAGCTGCAACTACTCTTGCAGGATCGGCTACTCCTTTCGTCTTGATTTTCTTTCTTTTGGGCTCCTCTTCCTTGTCCTTTTCCCTTGATTTGCCCTTTCCTTTGTCTTTCCTTTTCCCTTTACCTTTCAATTCCTCCTCCTCCTTCTCTTCATCAAACCCAGCTTCTGCCGCCGATCGCTTATTATTATCACTCGAACCGGCGGAGGGTTCGCCTCTGACTTCAACTTCAGCTTCCCATTTTGGTCCAGCCTCTGGTTCGGCTCGGGCAGGAGTTGGAGCTCGAGCTGGTCCAGGGGCTGGTGCTGGTGCCGGCCGGTCTTCCCAGTCGCAAGTTGAGCCGCCTGGATGTTCCATGGCGCTTTGCAATGCCATTGGCAATCTGATCTCATTTGCTTTGAGTGCTTCGATAACGATATCCCACAGCCCGTTGGCCTTCAACTCAGTAGCCTGTCGCTTTGGGGTATTTCTTTCTGTCTGCGGGCCCTGAAACAGTCCTCCGAAGCCTTCCAAAAGGTAGGAGCCAAAATGCGCGTAATCAGCACTCCTGATAGCATTAGCAACGTTGGCTATAGGATCTGCTTCCATATTTATATATTCTAGAAGCTCATCGGCCTGAGTATCGATTATCAGGTCGAAGTTGTTGTTCCAAATATCGTATTGTCGGACCTGAACCAGACAGGCTCCATACATTGTCAAAGTTGATAAGAACGCCCTTATGAATGGAGTCATGAGCTCTTTATCTTTTTCCTCGTGTTCCACGAACCAATTGATCTCGGCGACAGTATAAGAAATGAAATTGAGTAAAAACGACTGCACATGCTGCTGATAACCGGGTGACCCCCCAAACAATTTACCAATCACCAATGTAGGTGCTCCAAATTTTCTCATCTGAGACCACTTCGTTGCTACCAACTGGACAGATTGATGTTTATTTAGGATTCGGTCAAAAAATCCTCCCTCATCATCTCTCCGGGAGAATCGCTTACGCAAGCCAGGAGCCGCGGCGAAGGCAGTCATAAAACTTTGCATTTTGGACGTTTGAAGGTTCACGAGCTTCATGATCAGCTTAGAACAGCTATTCACGACATCTAGCGGAACTCTCTCACGCGGAGCCCCTTGAGTTGAGTTCATCGCTTCTCGATTGTTCTCGATAACTTCTGCTAGACGCTGGAAATCGGCGATCAAACCATCCCAGATCATGTAGTCTGTTATGAGTTCAGCGATCATTTCTCCCAAGCAACGTGCATTGTACTCTTTTCTCTGGCCCTTTTTCACGCCTATTTCATTTCCAGTCGGACCTGGGATTTTTTCTGTCTGGTATTCCGACCATTCCTTGATATATTCATGAAAGTAATTGGGGTCCTCTTTCATTGAAATGATTTCATTTGCAATGTTATCCCTATGTGCGGTCAGAAGTTCTAGAAGTGGATCGATGTCCACCGTACCAGCAGGGTAATATTGATTCTGTGAGTAGAGTCTGACTAGTGGATGAAGCTCATCCTCCTCTGGAAGTTCATACTGACAGTCCTCTTCAACCGGAGCTTGTAGAATCGCATTGCACATAGTCAACAAAAAGCCGTAAATCTCCGATTGTATTTCCATGGCCGGAATACCATATCTTGCAGGTATTCCCATGACATACATGGCTTCATAATACTCATTCTCTGAGGGTTCCCCTTTCTTTTCCTTCGCATTCTTTTCTGCCGCCCACATTTCTTCACTTGTCCTGCGCATATCTGGGTCACTTATAAGAATTCCGTAATACTCGCGGTCCTCATGCCGGGGAAAGTACATGCTATGGCTTGATAACCATGGGAGGTCGATAAACAACTTTTTTACAAACATTTCGATAGTATTGGCGTCATGACGGATGAAAAGGTATGGTGCCTGGGTTGCCCGTGCCTCGAGGAATGAGAGTAGAGAATTCCCGACTTTCAAATCTTCTATGTTGATAATCGGCCATTTAAAAGCACGATCCTGGACCTGTTTTGGAACTCCTCTAACCTCAAATCTCTTGACACCGCAGTCTTGGACCAGAGATAGCCAAGCCTCTCCATGAAACTCATTTATATCACTCCATTTGCTCAATAAAGTTTCCCGTTGCTTTGTCGACATCTTTTTCCACCTCTCTTGGATATCACTTGATCTCGCTCTCCATAAAGCCCCTAGACTATCAAACCTCCCAAAAATGATTTTTCTGTATCTTGTACGGGAAGCCTCGCCTTCGTCCGGGCTTATGAGCAGCTATGAGATGTATTTGTCGAATCCTTTCGTATTCTTAATTGGATCAAGAGACCCTTTTTCAAGCGAGATCAGCATCAATGGTGTATTGGTTTTCAAAAATGCTTTTGAGTCTTCGTCAAACGCGTCGGGGGGTAACCAGCGATATGCGTCCATCAGCCAACTAGCCGCTTTTCTTACTCCGTCGAGTCGATCTGCTGGCATGGATATCACCTTACGTGGCCATTGTTTTAGCCATGACCGACTCACATCAATCATACTAATAGACACAACAGAAGTGAATATATCAACGCGCTCGTTTAAGGTTGCTCGTTCCTCCGCTGTGAACCCAGCTAGCTCTTCTTTCAGTTCGATGCACATGGCTTGGATCCTTGCCGTAGTGAAGACCGAGGTATGACTAGGATAAAAGATCCCCTCCTCAGGTAGCCAACCTCCAGTTCCTTTTAGTCCTGCCGCCATGTTCAATTCTTTTGTTTTCTTGGTGAAGTTGATTCTAACACTGGCAGATCCAGTATTTGTCACTACTCCAAATCCCAGTAAGCTTAGAAGTCTCACTAGTGGTAGTAGATACTAGGAGAGAAGAATACCGGAATATAAATTATATTCTCACTGTTCAGTGTAGTCAAGATGGTGAGAGTGTGTGGAAAGTATAATCCAAACATTCGATCTCACCGTTAGGTCTCAAGTCGTGTAGGGAATTTGAATCCAGAGAGAAGCGAGAGCACTGATGACCCAAATTGAATAGGAGAGTCGAGAATAAATAATCTACTACCGGTAGCACTAATACTGACCGAGGATATCTGTGAATGTACTAATGCCGTAGCATACTTTCTTTGTGAGTCAAGCAACCCAAAATGTCTGAAAGGGTAACTTCCTTTGGTTCATCCCAATGCCGGTGCAAGCTAGAGGGACAAAGTGACTACTAGATCATGAAAATCTTCTGCAAATTGATGTTCTTTGTCTGTTCACTACTTAAGTACGATACAAGTCTGGCGTACACAAGTCATTGCGCTTTACAGATTCCTGTCATCTGGTGTCTGCTGCATCTCAATCTCCAAACTGGGCCTTTGGGAGTAGATTTGAGCTAAGAAATGAGGATTGTGCTCTCATGATTATGCACTGAAACAAGAATATCTTACTCGAAAATATGGATAGGATAATGGTCTTACTAGGTGAGATACATCGATCAAGGTAATTTGGTATCGTAACACAAAAATGGTAAATATTCATCAAAGATTCGGAATCCTACTATCCATCTAGGCTAGAATGGATACCTATCCATTCTAGCCTCAGAAATATGCTACGCCCATGTGTCAATGAGAGCATGAATAATCCTTGCTGGTTTCGGGGTCTGCCCGCCCAAGGGACTTTCAAAGAAGCAAAGACAACTTCGCATTTTCCTAGATTGAAAGGACCTCTTTGCTGTAACTTTTACTTTAAGGTTCTCTATTACGATACTCATTGTTGAATTGTTTCTATTTTCGTTGCTTTAGGAAACCCTAACCGTCACGTGGAAGTCTGTGGGGAAAGGCGATAACAAGTCGATCTTCACAAACATCCAATGACATCCGTATTCCAATTTTGGAGGAGATAAACTTGATCATCAGGAAGGTTTTGCCGATACATGCTTGCGTCCCTGACTTGGAGTTCCTCTACTCCATCAAGCAACATGTCCGATATGCTACCATTCATAGTCTATAAAGACTGCACTCTTTTTCAAATAGTCAGAGAGTGATTCAAAAGCTACTACTCTCCGTCGGACGTTAACCATGGCTCCCGTTCAGGTCGAAAAATATGATGTTATTATCATTGGCGCAGGTCTTTCCGGTGTATGCAGTCTTTATCATCTGAAAAAGCGCTTTCCCTCGTGGCGCATTCGTGTGCTAGAAGCCGCTGAAAGCGTGGGTGGGACTTGGTACTGGAATCGCTACCCTGGTGCCCGGGTTGACTCCGAGTCTTTGTCTTATGCCTTCTCCTTCGACAAAGAGTTACGTGATGAATGGCACTGGAAGGAGACGTTCGCCCCCCAGTCAGAAATTCTTCGATATATCGAACGCATCGCCGTTAAACACCAGCTCGCGAAAGACATTCAATTCCAAACGCGGATCAAGACAGCTTGCTGGCAGGATAATAGCCGAACATGGCTTTTTACCGATGACACAGGAGCGCAATATCAATGCCAGTTCTTTGTAAGCTGTATGGGTTTCTTATCCAAGCCTCAACTCCCCTCAATTCCTGGCGTCAATAATTTCAGGGGTGAGTCGTTTCACACTTCCCGATGGCCAAAAAACTTTGATCTTTCACGCGACTTTGTCAATAAGCGCATTGGTGTTATTGGAACGGGTGCAACGGGAATTCAGACAATCACCGCTGTGTCTAAGGAACCTAGCGTGAAATCAGTCACAGTCTTTCAAAGAACTGCAAACTGGTCTGCGCCCCTTCGGAATGAGACAATCAGCCTGGAGCAAATGAAAACACACTGGAAGAACTATGACGATATTTTCCAACTCTGTGCCGAAACTCCCGGCTGTTTCATGCATCAGGCCGATCCTCGAAAGTCATTGGATGTCTCTGAGGAGGAGCGTTACGCTCTTTGGGAGGAGATCTATGCTAAACCGGGATTTGCCAAATGGCTTGGGGCTTTCAGTGACACTTACACTAATAGAGAGGCCAATAAGCTCTATTCGGACTTCATTGCAGACAAAATTCGTCAACGCGTGAACGACCCCAAAGTCGCTGAGAGTCTCATCCCTAAGAATCATGGCTTCGGTACTCGAAGAGTTCCTCTAGAAAGTGGCTACTTCGATGTGTATAACAAGCCAAACGTTCACTTGGTAGATCTACAACAGACCCCAATCGAACTCATCACTGAGACCGGCATCAAAACAAGTGATGGCAATCACTATGACCTCGATGTGCTCATTTACGCTACTGGCTTTGACGCTATTACAGGTGCTTTCAGCGCTATTGAGTGGCAAGCCAAAGATGGTCGGCCTCTTGTCGGCAGTGGTGATACTGAGCAGGGCACTAAAGCAATTTGGGTGGACCACCGGCCACGTACATATCTCGGTTTGACAGCCAACTCAATGCCTAATATGTTTATGGTTCTTGGTCCTCATCAGCCTTTTGGAAACGCGCCTCGAACTGTTGAACACGCAGTTCAAGTGGTATCTGACCTTCTCCAGCATTGCAAGGACAACAGCTACACTTACGTCGAACCGACAGAGAGAGCCGTGGAGGAGTGGACAGAACATGTGGTAGAATGCAGCAAGGGATCCTTGTCGAATGAAGTTGACAGTTGGATGACAGGAGTTAACAAAAACATCAAAGGCAAGACTGTTCGGAGCGTTGCTAGATACTCTGGTCACGCTGCTGAGTATCGTCGACGATGTGCTGAGTGCAAGGCCAAAGGTTGGAAGGGATTTATCTTTAAGGCCGATCAACTGCAGGCATCTGCCAGAATCTAGACATCACCACGGCCTCTCAAATACATTCATATATCATTAATCAATTTGCTATTTGTATTATTCCAGACTATCAATGCAGTCATTCCAATAAATACAGTCGTGTTCGATTTTTCTAGTTCTAATCCGCATCCAGACTCGCTAGTAAGCTCGCCGATGGCGCAAAAAAGGTTGTCCCAGTCAATGGTTTTGAGAAATCAAGAATGCGGTCGTGTAGTCCAGGAGGGTCTCCAATGAACATTCGTTCCAACATCTTCTCAATCACCCACAAACGGCGAGTATATCCGATGAAATACGTCCCAAACTCTGCTGAACCAGGTGATCCAAAGGGCATATTATCTCGCAGAATATCATGCTCGTTCCCATCTTCGTCTTCGATAGTATTCAACGTTTTATGCGATCGCTGTCCAGACTCGGCATCGTCCAACTCGACATTATCAATTTTCGTTCGACCTATGATCTTCTCCTGTTGCTCTGTAGTAAGATCTTTCCAGCCGGGTAGGTCATGCATATACTTCTGTACCACTATATAGCTTCCACCTTGCGCGGACGCATCCTCTTCGGCAACAAGAACGGACTGTGGTACGGATGGCCCGACGGGGTTTGCCGTGCCGTCCACGAAGCCCAGAAGATCACGCACGTCAAAATACCGGAAACCGACTGTCTCATCTACCACTGAGACCGCATCTCCCAGCTGATCCATCAATTGGCGTTCGAACTCAAAGCAGATATCTCGTCGCTCAGAGCGGATATGGAACAGCAGATCACCGGGTGTGGAGATAGCAGTATGCTTTGCACCTTTAACCTCATGGAAAGGATGTAGTTCTGCAGGACGAGGGATTCTTGTGAGATCATCCCATATCTCACTTCCTATTCCTACCGTACAGGCAAATTGTGCACTGAGATCGCGGATCGAGACATTCTTTGCTAGACTATCCAAGCCAGCGAGTGTGGAACGAATTGTCGAGATCGAGTCGGGCTTTTTCGTCGCCGTTACAACAAGGAATGTTGCCGATTGAGTCAGAGGTGCATCGACTCGCTGCGGCTCTATGGGGACTCGTTGGCTGCTCATATTGGCCTTTTGGAGTTTGGGAGCGATCTCCAGATAGGTTTGTTGGAGTGGCAGAGAGGCAGATTGCTGTTTTGTAGAGGAAGCGGGTCGTCGAAGAGTTTTGAGTAGATTAGAAGCTGGGCTCCTACCGGTGTAGCTCATCTGAATCCACGGGAAACTCGTTGACTGTGATGCGAGTCTAAGGTGGGTGGATGCGCGGGTAGTAGCTCTGCTCATGATTATCGCAACCAATTCATTGAGAAAAGGCGGCCATTCCGCTTTCTATCAATCAGTGTTTCATTTTCCGGATGAGTGATTAGTTAAATGCGTTCAATTATTGGTTGGAACTACTCGACTTTGACTTTGTTAGTGACAAACTGTGGTTGACGATGACGGCTGTGTATGGTGATGAGGTCACACGTCCGGAAGCGGTTGGAATAGTCCATTGCGGTTATACAACTCGAATTCATTTACATTTATCATTACTATATTATTTTACCGAGGCAAATGATATCTACACGCTTATTTGGGGTGATCAATCAATGATCTATTTGAGTCTAATAAACGGAAATGAATTTATCGCTGTGTATAGCCACCATCTACCATCAATGCAGTCCCCGTAACAAATGAACTCCGCCCACCACACAAATAAATCACACCATCAGCAATCTCCTGCGGATTTCCCATACGCTCCATTGGTACCGCCGTCGCGACTCTTTCTTTCATTGCCTGAAGGATTTGGGGGGATTTCGTAGTCAAGGGTGTCTCCGTATATCCCGGACAGATCGCATTGATTCTCAATCCGTCCTTCGCATAGTCTTCAGATGCTGTCTTCGTGAGACCAATAACTGCATGCTTGGTAACTGTGTATGCTGTCGAAAGTGGAATTCCAACAACACCTTGAATAGAGGAAAAATTGACAATAGAACCCCTTGATAGGGGTCGACCATCAATACTCGACCGTATAGGCTCTTGCTTCAGCATGATCTTAGCGGCAGCTCGGAGTACATAGAATGTGCCATTCAAGTTGATATTCAGAATCCGATCCCAATCAGAGGTCTCCACGAAAGCAGTTCCACCGGGGTGTTTCATAGCAATTCCGGCAGCATTGACAACGTAGTCAAGACGACCGAATGTCCTCGCGACGGTCTCGACAACCTCGTTCACGCGTGATTCGTTTCCGACGTCCGTAGGAAAGACTTCGACTCGAGCAGGTCGAGCATGACCAAGTTCACGTTGCTTCGCTTGGATTTCGGACTTGACTTGGTCCAATGCTTGCTGGTTGAGGTCTAGCAGTGCAAGACCCGAAACACCATCTCTGATCAGTCCAAGTGCACAGGCGCGGCCAATGCCAGATGCGCCGCCTGTGACCAAAGCGATGCCGGGTACGTCCATTTTCCGAATATCGAATTTTAGCTGGGGGATAGTAAGGAGTAAAATGGAAATTAGAAAGGAAGAATTTCTTCTTTTACAGAGCTACTGGTGACCTGCCTATATAATAAATAAATTCATAGAGCTTCATACTTCCCTCCCCGCCAGCTCCAAGTGGGGTTCGTCGGGGAAGCCTTCCTCAAATTCACGGCCGATGCAAGTGGGCGTAGTTCTAGCCTATCACCTCTTATCGACTCTATCAAGATCCATTAATTGACAAACACTGCAGATGACACGCTGTTATATGCGAAGAGCACATGCGGGGAAGCGCGGTTGGAATGACTGGTTTTATGCACGAATGGGTCTCGAGGCAAATCCTTAGGGCTATGAGCTATGATAGCAATCTTCTATCGTAGGAGATGGCTATCATCAAGTATTGTATGTGAACATAATTTCATAAATTCATATAGTTCAGTCACCGATATATACAGATTTGCAAGCGCCAGAATCTATACATATTCGGACGGTCATTTGCTATCATCAAAATCATTGCTGTAAAGATACAGACTTCTTCATCAAGTCGACCCAGGTCACACTACTACCATTTGCATCGCGTTTCTCTTGCCAGATCTTCTCAATTGAGGCCCGAGTTTGAGCAAAGGATGAAAGACCACTGCGTTGGGCAGACATTTGAAACCAAGCAGAGAACGATTCTTGTACTTTTGGATCCTCGGCTTCGCAAGCAGCAATGAAAGCCGGCCATATGAACCCAGCAGATCCGTGTACAACGCTTGAATCAGCGTACTCGCATTGAAGTAGGCAATCGCGTACATCGACCACCTTTTTCTGTAGCATCGATGCATCCAAATCGTATATTCGCCGGTAGAAGTAAATGGCCAGGGCTTGTCGCATAGCCTCCAGCATGTTCTCCAATATGTGCTGATCGACCGAGGACTGATGAGTTCCATGGCCTAAGTTAACTTGATTCGGTCGTTCCAGACGGTTGATATAGTCTTCCAGTGCCTTCGAACGACTAATAAAATCTTTGAGGTTCAGCCCGGGTTGGTTATTCTGCTGCTCTGCAGCATCCTTCTCGGTCCCGAGTCGGATAATCATTGATAAGAGTATCAACCAAGGCTCTGGAATACCAAATATCTCTGGGTAAAGAGTAGCTGAAAACATCCCTGGTCGCTCGAGGTGAAGATCATTCTCGCCTTCTTCTCTATCTCGAACGCGTAGCATCTCCTGATGCAAATTCTTCCACTTGTAAAGACGAAACGATAAACTATCCACACTTGCCGGGGCCAGCCCACTGGACTCAATAGCGCGTCGAATATGCCGTCGCTGGTTCGAATTCGCGCCGCCGATAAAGATACTCTCATGAAACATCCGCTCAAAGACATAACAATGATGCAAAAGCCGGACTTTCCGCGATTTCCTACGCCTCAATCCTTTCATGCGAATGAATTTTTCGGCTTCCAGGAAAAATCCTTCCGCGTCGTTTCGGTTTCCGCAAAAATTGGAAAGTTGCACCATAGTGAGTATGGCCATTAATATTGACTTGTATTTGGCCGGTTTGGGAATAGTGTAAGCAGTCATCAACATGATTTTGGCGTGTTCTTGCGCTTGGCGCATATATGAATGACCTTGGTCGAGCCATGTCTGAGATCTAGAAACACCACCTAGACTAAAAGCACTGGTTGCAAGCGTTCCATAAAATGCACACAGATTGGCATGGTTGAGTTCCTCGCCCATGGCAAGGGCCGCCAAACAATCCTTTGCATGAGGAATAAATAGGATATGCCATGGTGTCTTCTTGTGTCGTACGGGGGTCATCAGGCTGATGACAGTCGAAGAGTAATGCTTTAAAAGAAACACCGCATCCTGGGGTAGGGCTCTGGCTTCACCTGGGGCAGGGGTCAGAGAAGGAGGAGACGTAGGAGGGTTGCAATATAGATCTGATATTAGGGAGGTTGAGGTTAGTTGGCAGTTAGGTTGAGCAAGAGTAGTATCATCAAAAGGAACCTGATCCATTATCAAGTCCAAGAGATCCGGAGATGCAGAGCTTATGTCTCCATCAGGCTGGCTCAGAAGGGATTGCATGAAATCCGGTGACCATTGCGCCATTCCAGAGACAGCTGGGAACGGATCTATCATCGGTACGATATCTGTTTGAGGACTTGTGTCTGTCGCATCTTCTATTTCTTCCACAGGTGATGTTCGGTCGCAATTCGATGGACTTGTAATCTGCACATTTAGAGACAGCGGTACTCGAAAGACACCAAAGGGTCCATATGTCAATTCGACTTCGTCTGACGCAGCTATATTCTCGCACTGTTCGTCTATCTGAGACAAAAGCCGTTGTGTTGATTTTGGCGGCGCTGATGTTATCAACCATTGACTCATGCGTATTCGTTCCTCCTCTGTCAACAATGGCCGGCGAAACCGAATGCGGCTGTTCGGGTTCTTTGAGTCAAAGAAGAGATCCTTCTTGTATCCAGCGCATTTCAACCCGAAGTACGAACACATAGAACATGTCGGACGGCCCTCGTCACATTTGACATGACGGCTCCGACACTTAGCAACGAGTTAGAAATTACAACACATTACATTCTCGAAGAGTGGACTTACCGTTGCACATCCTGTAAATGATCGCGTGTGCGAGCCTAGCTCTACACGACTTAGACCACTCGTCATGGTCGATGCATGAGTAGAGAAGCATTCCACAGCAAAACAGGCATCGGGCAGCCTCCGAGCATGTCTGCAGTTGAGTTTGCGGGGAATCAAGATGCATCCAAGTGGGGCGATAGCGGAAGCCTGCCTCTTTCGACGATCCTCGTTGAAGCCAAAATTTGGCAATTTGGTGCGCGGAGACTTTCCTATTCGACAACACTTGCTTTTCATGTATCTATACACATGAACATTCATGATGGTCACCCCGCAGTACCGCGGGGGTATTCATTGACAGATATTGGATTTCTCTCACAATGTCTTATCTTTTAAAGTGTGGTCGAATGCCACCAAGTCTTACCATATCAGAGCAGCAGCGATATCGAACATGGCCTCGTTTCAAGGCAAAGTAGTGAGTAGCACCCTTGAATTCATTTACAGTAAATCATTCAACCTCTTAATCCTCTTCATGTTGTCAGATCGCAATCATCGGTGCGGGTTCCGGCATGGGACTTGCCACAGCAAAGTTACTAGCTTCTCGGGGAGCAATAGTATCGTTGGCCGATATCAACGAGTGTTCCCTTAAAACCGCCATCCAATCGCTAGCAGGAAGCGACAAACATATGTATACAGTTGTCGATGTACGACAAAGCAAATCAGTGGATGCTTGGGTTCAAAATACAGTGCAGAAATTGGGAAAGTTAGATGGCGCCGTCAACATGGCGGGCGTGATTAGCCCAGCTATGCCAATCACAGCAATTAGTGATGAGACATGGGACTTTAATTTCGCAGTCAATACCCGTGGTGTATTTTTCTGTCTTCGTGCACAAATTCGTGCCATGACCGCTGGCGGTAGTATCGTGAGTATCTTCTGAAGATTCATATATAGCGCTCTCGTCACTAACCCCACCAACAAGGTCTCCGCTGCAAGTGTGTTTGGCCAGATGGGCTCTCCTGGTGTCTCTCCATATTGTGCTAGTAAAGCTGCAGTGATCGGGTTATCAAGAACCGCAGCAAAGGAGAATAAGAATATCCGTATCAATTGCGTCTCGCCTGGTAAGATATCGACTTTGGCGAATGAAGAAAAACATTCTTAATTTCTATATACAGGCTCAGTCAATACACCAATGTCACAGGGTGAGGACCCTGAGGATGTCAAGCGTGGTCTGGCAGTTACTGCACAAAAGCGACGAGCAGAGCCTATCGAGGTCGCCAATGTCATCGCTTTCTTGTTGAGCGACGATGCGTCTTTTGTCACAGGAGCAGTCTACAATGTAGACGGGGGGTGGATCTGCTAAAGACATTATATAAGATTTTTGGAATAATTCAATTCAATACTATCAAATGCAAGAAATGTGATTCAGTCTAAGGCTTGCACAACTTGAGCCCAATCACCATATCCATATGCACCAGGGACACTGTCACCGTCAAACAGACTGGCCAGAACAACCCGATCGCTCTGTTCCCCTTGCCATGGCTCTCTACCATGCTGAGCAACTATATTATCATATACCAGCACATCTCCCTCCTGCCAACGATGCAACACCCGAATTTCATCCGTAATTCTGGCCAAATGTGCAAGGTACCTCTCAGGAATCACCGTTCCATCGCCGTACAGCTGCTGTGTAACATTATTCCGGGCATCAGCATCAACCTGCATCCTCTTCCAATAGGCTGCCAGCCCCGTGAATAAAGTGGGTAGATTTGTACCCGGTTGAGTCCGAATTACTGGCAATCGATGCGTGAGAATCAAGCCATCATCTGTCCACTCCCAAGTAGTATACTTGCCCCTTCCATATCTCGCAATCTGCGACTCGATCTTTCGGCGCTTGGTATCTTCATCATCGCCATCTAAGACCTCTATACCGAACGCTTGCCGAAGACTCGAGCCTCCCTGATATTGCTTCTCAGTTTTGTAGACAACTTTACTCAAAATGCCCTTCTCCGTAATCTCGGTAATAAATTCTGGGATCTCCTGCTGGGCACGATTGAAAAGCTCCAACGAGGATGATATTGGTGACTCGCCTCCACTCTTCGGTGCACGATGTCCATAGAATAATATGTATTCCGGCGCGTGAGGGACTTGAGGCGATTCATTGTGGCTGTAGATAAGCACTTCTTTCGGCGCTTCGTTTGCCGGCGCAACATTCGGCGCCAGTAAAGGCCTATCAACCACTATTCCAATTATCTCATGGGGCTTATATCCGAAGGCATGGGCGAATTTACTGAAGTCCTCGGCGTTATGAATCGGGAGACCTCGGAATAGCAACGTGCCGTGGCGTGCAAGTTTCTTCGTGAAGACACCTTCTCTCTCTTGGAGATTCTTGATAGTATCCACAATATTTTCTAGACTTGGCGAGGCATCTTGTTCTGTGAGCCGCAGAGCCAAGGGACTCACGGTATCTGGAGGATGTGGAGGTCCAAGCAGTCGCTGGTTCGAAGCTGGAAGGTTGAATGGCTCGAAAGATACTGCGAGGGTTTCTGTATCCTCGAGATGTAGATTTTCAATATGGATCTGCTCCGTTGCCGTTGCCATTTTGTTTCTTTTTGGACACTGTGGGACTTTACAGACGAGGTTCAGGTTTTTATTCCAAGGTTGATGCTGGGTCCTGCAATTAAATAGCCTAGACGCATGTGAAGAGCACCTCCTCATTCACGCCAAAATGACACGCTATTGGACGACGCTGATTGGCCCCGATCATCCATCCTTGACTGTATATATGTATACTTCAAGAGGGGGTATTGAATGAATGCAAGCCAAGACAGAATTGAATTGTGTCATCTTACCATGCTCATGCGTGCTTGCAGGTGATACCAGTGAAATGTCTTGGTTCGGATGATTTTACCTTTGGCGCCAAGGTAATCATGAATAAACATGAGCAGTCCTCAGTCTATTTAAGTCTACTTATTCGACACTCTGCTCTGAATTAGGATGCCGAAGCCTTCTCGTTATGGCATCCACAATGAAGTCGGCCGAGGGTTTCCAGGCCGAAACTAATATCCATGCGATACCGGAAATTTCAACGACAGAAGAAAACACACGAAAGTCTTTCTTTCGCAGTACCCTTTTTCAAATTCTTATCGTCGGGCTATGTGCTTTCTGTGCACCTGGGATATGGAGTGCGATGAATGGACTTGGCGTTGGCGGCTCTCAAAGTCCAAACTTGGTGAACGCCGCGAACGCCCTACTATACGCGTTTATGACTGTCACCTGCTTTGCTGGTCCATGGATTACGAATGCAATTGGATTTAAATGGACTCTTTCTCTTGGTTCAATCGGTTATCCGCTGTACGCTGCAGGACTATATCTCAACAATCGTACCGGTGCTACATGGCTTGTCTATCTAGGCTCCGTTACATGTGGTATTAGCGCCGGGTTCTTCTGGAGTGTTGAAGGAGCCGTTGCTACTGGTTATCCTGAGCAACATAAACGTGGTCGCTACATTGCTACTTGGTTTACTTTTCGCAACTTCGGTAATATTATTGGAGGCGCCGTTGCACTTGGGATCAACCACAACGTGAATCAGCAGGGACAAGTTGGATATCAGACTTATCTTGCCTTCATCGCCATACAGTGTCTGGGGCTTCCGATCGGATTACTTCTATCTAATCCTGAAAAGGTCAAACGAGACGACAATACTAAAATCGAGGCACCTCGCAACATACATTGGCGAGAAGAATTAAAGGCAATGAGGCGATTGGCTACGAGCAAGTCTATCCTGCTCTTAGTCCCATTGTTTTGGTACTTTGGCTGGATCCAAGCATATCCTGGTACATATCTAGCCACTTATTTCACGGTGAGATCTCGGTCTTTGGGCAGCTTCATGAATGCCGTGGTAGGCACATTCGCAACTTGGCTCGGCGGCTCACTCGTCGACCTGCGTTGGCACAATAATCGCAAGCTGCGGGCAATCGCCACATTTGTCTTAATTGCTATTCTTAATAGTGCAACTTGGATCTGGGCTGTCATCATTCAGAACGAATACCGACATACGAAGCCTGTGCTAGATTGGGGGGATCAAAGTACTTTTGGTCGTGGATTCGGCCTCTATTTATTTGAGCGTATCAGCTTAAGCATGGTTGAGAACTACGTATACTGGTGTATTGGAAATCTGTCTGATTCCCCTGGCGATCAGATTCGATACAGTTCTTTATTACGGGGAATCGAAACAGCTGCAGTAGCGGTTGGGTTTGGTGTACAGGCCGTACCGACGGCCTTGATTGTCACTGCTAGTATCAATTGTGGCTTATGGTTCTTAGCACTGCCATTTAGCTATTACGCGACATTGCAGGTAGTGCGAAAGTTTGAAAAGCTGAGACATGAGAGCGAGGGCTCTTATGGAGAGGAGCAGTAGGCCTATGTATTCCTATGTATAGGCCTATTGCTCGTATGACCAACAGCTGTACTACAGTGTCAATAGAAAATAGAGTGGAAATCCAACTCCGTATTACGATGAAAGTAAGATGTTCAGGTACCTAATCTTATAACATATTTCTTTCCAAAGAAAGAAAGAAATCACAACTTGTGATTAGTAAAGTCCCAAAGCTCGAAATCGATGCAATACCTATTGGAATATGTATTGCATCGATGATATACTTTTGTTTACACACCAATCGCTAAACTTCCTCGAATGTTTCTATTCAATTCTTTGGCTGTGAATAATGGTTCTACAACAATGTGAGCCTCGCGATAGTCCTCTACTTGTATTAGAGGACTACCCTAGAAGACCCCAGAAGACCCTGGGTCACATTTCTCTAGAGTATCATCACCAAAAAAGATCGACTTCTAAGGTTACCAAGCAGAGTTCCTAGACATGAGGCAATGAATCCCTTGCAAAATGGAAATCTTCGAAGATTGCGCAGGATTCTATAAGTTTTAAAATATTGAAAGCAAGCATTGCCATACAGCATGTACTACTAGTAGTACCCATTTAATTATACGTTTTACAAAAGGGATCCTTTTCAAGTGTTCTCTCTATCGACCGTGTTGGAATTATGAGTCGAAGGAGGGGGGGAGGGTTCACATTCCTGCAATAGCCTCATACCGCAGATCGCCCTGGTGGTGGTATTGTTTACCAAAACACTCCGACTGACGACAATGGAATGTAACTTGGGAAAACATTTATTATCTAGGAGTATGGACATAGTCCCTTCGCATCTCTTGCTCCCTCACTCTCCGCAGATATACCCAAGTCTATACCTAATCATCCAAAAACATAACACATCAAAATGAAGCTTTCAATCTTCGTTCCTCTGGCAGCATTCCTGTCCTTTGTCGCCGCCGAAACGAGCGCGATGACCGTGGACCATGACGACATCAGCAGCTGCCTGGTGAGATCAGCCGTGACATCACGAACTAAACTTCAGTGCTAATCAATCTTGTTTTACAGAACCGTTGTCTGACTGAAGCTGCTGTAGTCGCAGGCTGTGCCTCGCAATTCGATAGTGACTGCACCTGTCCTAGCACTGCGTTCAAGGATGCAACAGCAACTTGCTTGAAGGTCGCTTGTACGCCTGAAGATGCGAAAAGTAAGATATTTCCTTCCATTGGATACTATCTATCAGATCACGACTGACCCTTACCCATCAGCTGCCGGACAATTACATCAAGAGCGATGTGGAACGGCACCGTCAGAATAAAATTTAAGATTTCAACATGAAGTTATATGGTATAGCCACTGCTAGCAAATAATTAGTTGGTATTCTTCGTTGGGGGAGCCTCTGATGCTTTTTCCACATTTATATATTAATTGATCACATTAAGTCAACCTTCGGGGCTTCGAATTTCATTTTAGAAACTGTCTAGTTCCAGTAGAATTCAAATTGTACAAGTAGATGGTCCTCCAGGGCTGATACAGTACTGCTAGGACTCTTTTGAAAGTCCTCGAAGCGTAGATCTGCAACTTGAAGACGATCAACTCGCCAGGCAATCAAGACTGCTGGGTAGTGGCACTTAAATCGTACTACGTCATCAAACTTGATATCGTTGCAGATAAATTGGATGAATCTACGATAGCCCGCGAAAATCATATTTACGAAGAGCATGGTTTATACCCATGGAAGAACTCCATTAAGATTGCAGACGAGATATCAAACTTGGTTAAACAGAGAGAAGACAGTTAATAGAACATCCATGTAATTTTTTCGTTCTGAATTCGTATTCTGGATTTATCCCTTAACCATCTAAGCCTGAGAAACGTTCTCGTAGGCCTCGGGGAAGCGCTTCATGTTCTCCTCGATCAGACCGTGGCCACGGAGGAACTGAACGTAGGCACCGTCCTGGCGGAGCTTGCCCTCCTGGCGGAGCTGGACGTACTCCTCGCGGCGGACGGGGGTGAAACCCCAGTTCTTGGAGACGATGATCTTTTGGCGACCGGGGAACTTGTACATGGAGCGGCGGAGAGCCTCGATAGCGGCGGCACGGTTGGAGTCACGGGTGCGGACGGACAGAAGGATCTGGCCAATGTTCACACGGGCGACGAGACCCTGGGGCTTACCGAAGGCACCACGCATACCGGTCTGCAGACGATCGGCACCAGCGCAAGACAACATCTTGTTGATACGGACGACGTGGAAGGGGTGGACACGGACACGCAGGTGGAAACCTTCCTTACCGGCGATCTTCACGAGGTACCTGAGAGGATATCATGTTAGAATCTCGGGCTAGTCGGATGAAATGGGCGCTAGAAAGAGTGGTCTGTCTTCTTTGGCGCGTAGTGATGGAACATACTTGTTGGCACAGATACGGGCGGCCTCAAGAGCCTCGGAGGACAGCTGCTCGTACTCGTTGGAGACGAGGTGAACGCAGGTGGGGAAGTCATCGACGGAAGCCTTCTTGCGACCAAGATCGAAGATGCGAATCTTAGGGTCGGGAACACCACGGTTGAACCGGGACTTGGGGTAAGGCTGGAGAGAGGGATATGTCAGTATATTGTGGTTTGAAGTATGCCAAGATTTTTTTCCCATTTCATCATCGGACGGATTTCGAGATTCCGAACAGGGAATCCATGAGACCACCAAAGTTCATCGAAACCGTTGGCTTGCACAATATCTCCTCAAATCTGGCAGTATTTCTGCTAGCGCATCGTCGAGACTGGCGAGTCTAGTTGCGGTGATGATGGCTCATGGATTCCTCATGGATTCCCCCCACAACCGAGCTTGCGCACACAAAATCCTCCGGGAGTACGAAAAGTCGCAACGCACCTTGTTCTTGCAGTAACGGTAGCAACGTGCGGGACGGCGGGCCATTTTGAGTGCTGGAAATGGGGTGACTGCACTTCCTGCGAACTGGGTGTTGGATGTCGGTTGGTGTCGAGGGATCGAAAGGAAAGAAAAGAAAAGAGCCGGCGGGTCACGGGATTGTTTGATTTCCAAGCAGTTTCAGTGGCAAAAAGCCCTAAGCCCTAGCGTCGGGCCAACCACGTTCCGAGGCGAGTTGTTCTGCTTAGTCATGCTCTAGCGATGGCTGCCTGATTTACAAGGAATCATTTTATGACGCTTTACAAAGTAAGGGAGGAAGGAGAAAAGTGGGACAATCAAGTCCATCGGGTCCATTTTTATTCATGTTGTAAAGGACGATCGCCATACATCAGTACCAGTACATGCAGCAGAGTGTAGATGCAGTATACATATTTGTAGTTGAATCTACATCATCTGTCTTTTTCCTGCAGTCTGTTTACTGAACAGCCAGAATATCCGAGTCTCCAGCATCGAGAATAGCCATGGTGGCGCATCGGAAGAGTTTACCACAGGCAGTGCCCAATTCGATCTATGTGACGAGCTGTCAGCTATTGTCACTGCGATACAGCAATTCTCGTGGAATGTATTTGCAGTTGACTCACGTTATTACCCGAAAAGTGATGGACTGGTGTCTTTGCCAGCATGGCATAGTACTCGAGTTCCGACTTTCGTAGAGGAGGAGCGTTTGCCGCGATGATGACCAGCTTGGCCTTACCAGAACGTAGGGTCTTCAAAGTCGACTTTGCACCCAAGGTGACTTTACCAGACTTCATCACCAGGGCAAGCCTGGAGTTGATCTGAGTGTGATATCATGTCAGTTTGATTCTGTACGTCGGCATTGAAGATATATGATCGAAACTCACGTTGTCGGTACCTTTCTTAGACTTCTTTCCAGCCATCGTAACGCGGGCGTACACTTTAAACCTGGTGGGGTAGACTGGAATGCGCTCCGGCCGATGTGGATTCGCAGCGGAGAAAACGACCGACGATTGGAATTCCACTGGTTTGTGTGGGTGCGGGTCCACTCCTTGCTGCTGGTGCTCACCGCCTAGAGGTTAGTCACGCGAGACTCACATGACTCGACACAAGTTTGAAATGGCCCGCTGGTCATTTTGGCATACCGCCTTCTGTTTCTGGTATCATTGCGAAGGCTTTTCGATGGTAGAAAGAACGGCAGAAAGAAGGGTAGTTGCAAACTAATGTTCCGGCACTGTGATTACTCACGTGATATACACTCTGAAACGGTAACCACGTATCACCTGACCTTCATTTAGCCCGTTTCATCGCTGCTTCGACGGCACATCCAAAAATAAAACCTCATGATCGCGAAAAGAAAAATCAAGACTTTGTCCTCGTATTCTGTTCCTAATTAGCTTCAAATAAAGCCTTACTGTGTCCTTTTTGCCCCCGGAACGGAGGAGTCGCCCCCAAAGCCTGACTGCCCATCGTATTTTTAGAATACAGTACTGTAGGAGAGTAAGGGAGAGTTTGTTGTCCGCCCGCATTCCTCACAAAAATAAGACTCGTTCCCGGCGCGCCCTGCTTTTGCAATCGGTTCATCTCATTCTTCTACTCTCCATTCCAGTCTGCGCTCGTCCTTCGACAACTCTTCCACGCTTCCATTCGCCATGTGGCGATCAATCAACCTCTGACAATCTTCATTACATACTTCCCTCCCCATACAAACCCGCTCCACCCTAGTGTCCACCATATTTCCGCTTTCTGACCGCCACTGATTTCACACCTTTTCCCCCCAACCTTCCCCTGCCTCCAGGGTGACGTTCAATCTCGACTGTTTGCCATTTGATTATCGCTTCCCTATCTCCATATATATTTTTACCTCCTCTCCAGATTCTCCGAGTCCTCGGGCCTCGAGGAACCTGCACAATGTCAGCAACGCCTCGCAAGCCTGGAACCGCCGGAAATTCCAGCAAATCATCGACCGCAGATCCGCCTTCAACCAACGGTTCCACCACACGAGGGCATGCACGTTCGCCCAGTACTGCTTCCAACGGTTTAAACAGAACTCCCTCTCTCCGAGGATCAACCCCCGTCTCTGCGCGCGCAGCTGCAAGAAGACCTACAGGTTCCCGTTCTAACCTGAGCATGTCCAACGTTCCGCGCATCTCGAATGACCCCTCCGAGGAGGAGGCGCGGGCCCAGAATGCCTCCCTCATCGAAGAGCTGCGGGAGCAACTTCAGAAGGCAGAAACAGCGTCCGAGCAGTATCAGAAACAACTGGGCGTTTTACAAATGCGCCTTGATGAGTCCGTGGCTGAGCAAGGAAAGTTAGAGGATCAAGCCCATGAGCGAGACAACCGGATTGAAACGCTCAGTGGCGAGATTCGAGAGCAGGCTCGCCAGATCCGCGACCTCGAGCAGAATCATGAATTGGAACGCAATGCAATGCTTCAAGAGAAGGAACAGCAGACAAGCCGGGAAGAAGAGTTACAGGCCACTATCCAGCGCCTGAAGGAATCAGTGGCGCAGAAAGATCGGATTACGGCTGATGGTGACCGTCATCAGGTTTCTCGATCATGTAAGATCTCTTCTAGAATAACATAATATGTCGTGTCATGCTAACTGTTCACATAGCGAGTTTTCGCAATCGAGCTTCGCCGGATATCGATGGCCAGTTCGCACCCTCATCGCAACTCGAGCGCAGCCCCTCCCGCAATAACTCGACTCTCCTGCTCCAGAAAGACAAGGTCATCGAGTCACTCCGGCTTGAACTGGCTGAGCATCAGATCAAACTTGTTGAAATGGAAAATGCAGGCGGTGGTCGACAACGTGAACTAGAAAAGGAACTTCTGGAGGCCCGCATGGCTAATGCCCGTCTCATGGAGGACAACGAAAGCTACCAGCTTCTCCTCAGCGAGAAGACGCTTACTGGTGATTTCACTAAGGGTGACTTTATGCAGCATGCCCATCCTGACAAGCAATCCAACAACGGTCTGGGATCTTTGGCGGATGAGCTTGAATCAGTTGATGAAGGCCCAGAATCGGACTCGAATCGCAAACCCGATGCCAGTGAAATCAAGAGTCTCAAGGATCAGAACAAGGCTTTGACGCTTTACATCGAACGCATCATTAGCCGTGTACTTCAGCACGACGGATTTGAGCACGTTCTGGATCGCAACGATGACGAGGGTACTACTGCGACCCAGTCATCAGGTGGCAACGAAAAGGACCTGCCTCCCACGCCCCCGGAGAAGGACGATGCGCCATCCCAGACATTTTTGCAGCGAGCCAAGTCAGTGGTTTCTGGTCAAAATGCCCGCCCTCAAAACCAACCTCGATCTCGTCCTACCAGCATGATGCCACCGCCTTCCCTCCCCCACAGCATGGTCAACGAGAATCCCGAGACTGCCCCCAGCATTCCGTTCAGAACTCAATCTGTTCGGGCCAGTCATCGCCGTACGCGCTCGGAACAGGTTGATCCGAATGCTGCCTCTGTTGTTGGTGCCATGTATCGCGGTCGCAACTCCGGAGGTGGCCCAATGAGTCCAACCGGCATGGGCCCAGGTTCGCGACAGAGCATGTTCTCCGGAGCGGCAAGCTACATCTCCGGAGTCAGTCGGGCTCCTTCCATGTCGAGCCAAACCGATCGTGCCAATCGTAGTAGCTCTCCCAGCGTCACAAGTGATATCCACCCGGACACAAGTTCTACTGGGGCCACTTCCAGTCCCCCTCGCTCAAGCAGTGGCATGAACAACTATACCGGAGCAGTGATGACACAGAACAAGCTTCGTCCTTTGCGGTTGGTCAGTGAGACAGCCAAACTCGAGGAAGAAGAGGCTGCTCGGAAGAAAGCCAACCGCGCAAGTTGGATCCCTGGGTGGTTTAATCGCCCCGCCAATGCTGAAGAACCCCAGCAGCAATCGCCGCCTCCTCCAACCTCTCAGCCTTCGCAACTCTAAACTTCTCCCTCTATATTCGATGATTTGATGTAATACCGGAACCGTCTTTATCATTTTTTTCCATAACCCTTTCGGTGATGCACATAACGCGACTCATGTCATGGAACGTATGGCTCAGATTTGAGCAATGGATACCGAGGTTCTGATGCAGAATCTGCACAGTTTGAATTGATTTCTTACCCCCTTTTGGATGCGGAATGAAAGCGGAGTCTCTGGCTCACGAGATCTCTTATTTGATTGGATTTGCTTTTTCTTTGTTATCTTTGAGCTATACCATCGAACTGATGATGCCTGTCAATGTATTCCCCCCTCTGCTGCTTATAACTGTACCCCAATGATCTGTAGATGATTTATACCCAATATCCCTGATATATAAGGCTCATTTTCATGAAATTTTTCTTATTGCAATCCAAA
>Ga0102593_1000569_pt1 | contig 59494 bp, 64 predicted proteins | sample AraplaCol_mMS_r2_2_FD_76862 | JGI IMG/M metagenome (GOLD analysis project Ga0102593, IMG submission 76862) | Arabidopsis root microbial communities from North Carolina, USA - plate scrape MF_Col_mMS_r2 (SPADES assembly) (version 2) | ecosystem: Host-associated > Plants > Roots > Endosphere... | reverse complement strand
GAGGTGGGGGGGTTTTTTTGGAGGGGGGGGGGGGGGGGGGAAGTATTTGACAATGTCATTGACAGATGTCAGTAGTTTTCAGTATTGATTTCCCCGTTCAGTGGTCCCAGGTCTTTTCTTTTCATTTTCAATTCTCCATGTGCTGCATTATTGCAGTGTTGACTCGTGCATGAGTTCACCACGATCCCTTGCCTCGGTCCATAGAAGAATTCCACGAGATACGACTGGCTGCAGATCCGGCACTTCGCAAATCTTCCCAATGGTCGGAATGAGACTTTGCAGGGATGTCCCTCGTATTGTACTCCGTAAACTTTCACTATTCTCGACCAACCTCGTCCCACGGTTCTGGCGGGGTCCATGCATCGGCAAAGCACCAGTACTGTCCATGTGTGGAGTAGAGAGTGTTCTTAAAGTTCCCCTGAATCGTGCATTCCAGTCGAGGCTAGTCGATGTGCATCCCTACCAAATTGATTGACTAGGGCGATCCCGACCAGTTCGAATGCAAGTTGTCGCGTGGCAGAGTGGAGATTGGTGGTGAAATGTCCGTGGTGGAGATGAATGGGGAAAAGTTGAAGTCGGCAGAAAACCGGAAGAATCGGTGAACTTCCTTTCTTCCAGAGTGAATATTGGGGTGATTCTATTGAACTATCATGGAGTACTCGGTCTACTTTCAGAGACTACTCCGGACTATTTACTAGTTCCCATGGTTGAATGACCCGCGTCTAGAGCATATACAAGCAAAGATCGCCCTGGTGCATCCACAAATGGTGTTGTTCGAGTCAGTCCACACGGTTTTCATTCCACACACGAGGCTGGTGAGAAGGGGGTCTCGGAACAACTGCCGGGTCAAAGCCGATCCTTCAGAGGGTGAACTAGTATAGTAGTGCCAGTTGAAGGGTCCATTACGGTATGTCTCCTTTGTTTACTCCGTACGGAGTAAACATACTGGAAATCCCACCGCCGCCAGCGGAGTCCATTTATCGGCGCAAACATCACATCCAGTTCGTCATCCGGTAGGACTCCACTAGACGGCCCAATTGCGGGGTGCAATTGTACATCTGATAACAATCTCGAGGCGAGACAGGATATTGTTCCGTGGGTTGCAGGTATTTTGTGTGGAAGAGGTCGTGTTGAGTAACAATAGCAAGACGTTGCACCAGTGTGGTCATGAATGTCTCATCCAAGGCTGTGTGCTCCACGGCGATCAGTTACTAGTACAAGGCTACAAAAACAACTGCTGGAAAGAGTACAGACCTCTCTATTGCTTTCTTTTGACTTTCGACCAACGATATATGTCTCAAGTCAGTCAGCTATGTACAACACCTGGTGTATCAAGGATGGGCATCCTTGATACACCAGTGTAGGTATTCCAGGAAATTCATCATGATACCCTCTAATGTACCTACACTATGTGCAAACCTCCGGTCTCCGAAGTCCGTCATGATAATTCTGTAGCAAGTCCATGCGGCGAGGTCGATCTTGAGTTGTTCTGTGCACCCGAGTTGGTCGCATTCTACAGAGTATCTCCTGAACTGTCGATCAACGACGTCTTTTTGCATGACAAGGTGGGTGAAACTTGAGATTCTGACTGGTTTCTTGCGGCTATGGCCATTTTATCAGTGACATATTTTTTCAGTCCCGTAGCATACTAAAAAAGTGATGGAGCACCGGCTGTAGCCGAGGATCAGCAGTTGGCGTGGAAGACCAGCAGAGTTTGATAGTCTGATTCATTCCCTATCCTGGTGATCGGTCTTAAAGGAAATCCCGGCGGTATTTGTGATACTATCTTATCGGATCAAGTCAACCTTTGACTTGGGAAGATCACTGATTTAGAGATATCAATGCATTGGTGTTGGGTTTGAGGTTTGTTGTTGCATCCATACTTCTACTCCGAGCATGCCATAAATCTACCACCGACTGCTACAGACTTGACTAGTGCAATTAACATATGATTTGGATATAGATTATCAATAGATTACTTAGCATACTCGTAGTAGACCATTGTCTTCTATAATTAAGTCTCTACTTCAAGCCACATCCCACCCAAACTTACCTCAGACGCCACTGGCACTCGATACTGGGCATCGTTCAACTATCAATGAATATACTGAATAGATAGAGTGAAGTGACTGTCATCGCATACTGGTAGCTATCGATAAGGAAAATGGATCTTCCTATTCACAAACTCATAGGTATGGACGTTTTTATACATTGTATAAATGTCTAGATGCAGTCGGAAGTGTATTGCCACTAGCCTCATGCAATGGATTGCATGCCCACACTATTTGCATTTTTCTGCTATTTACTCCTAGTGATCCCTGTTACTATTAATATTTATCTCACCTGCATATTGAATAAGTGAGATGATAATTATTTACAATATACACTGTTAATAGTGCTTTGAACTAATGTTAGACTAATATACATAGTACAACTTGATCACTGAATGCTGACCGACAACCGTCTTCCTTTCTCTTTTTTCACCTCTTCATGTTTGCTTCTTCCACTCCACCTCCACGCAGCACATCAAATCTCCCCTTGTGGAAAGGAATATCGCAGTTCACACTGATAATTTTGAGCCAGATCTGCTGAGGAAATTTTAATCCGACCGACCGATCTCTAGACCCTTCCGGTTCTTCATATCCGTCTTACATGAAGCCACGGGCTTGAGCTACATTAGCTCGCCAGGAACGTGGAGACCCTGCAGCCAAGGCAATCCAATCACTCAGCTGCCTTCGGCGAATACTTTCTGTATGTCTTATTTCCTTCTTCTCGTGGAAAAACAATTGGTCTTGTCTCGCGGGTTCAATTGCTGATAATATTTTAGGACGATTAGACGCACCGACATCACTCTCTCCCACGAATCGGACCACCACCATCAGAAGACTCCTCAGAATGCCCAGAAAGAAGGCGTTAAGATGATTCACTTCGTTGAAGAGAGGAGCAAACCTGAAATCTATAAATGATTGACCAAGATCCTTTCTCCCCAACGATCAGATTCCCGATCCATCACTGATCTAACATTGATCTACCATCTCATTACAAATCTATATACATCAAGAGTACATACATATTGTCCTCAAAATGGCCCCTCGATCTCTTCTGACAGGTCTACTGGCCCTCGCCTGGTCAAACTCTGCGTTCTCCGCCGTGATCCACCCACGTTCCATCACACCGCCAGCCGGTTGTCCCATCCCCAACTGGACCGTGACCAATTTCAAATGGTACAATGGTTCCCACAGTCTCGACTGCATCCATAACGAGGTGGATAAGAACACCAAGGGGTGCATTTGCAATGGGGGCTGGTGTGACCCAGCAACCTGCGAGAGTACCTTGGTCAATGTTTGTTATACCGGCCTGCCGAACTATGAACCCTGGGGTTACGGTCCACCGCAGACCCTCGACATCGGGTTTGAAGATGGCCTAACTTGCCATGATCAATACATTGGCTACCGCATCCATGATATCGGACATGGCGAGAGCAACTGCGGCTATGCGGACCGTGGTCAAGGTCGGATTGTCGCTTTCTATGGTTCCTCCAATGAGCCCAATTCGGTCGGACATCTAGACTATACACTGGGCGGTGGCCATGCACTCAAGTGTGAGAATGGAAGCTCCATCACTTACTCTGGAAGTATCGATTTCCCTCTGACGTGCGAGCATGACTCTTACTTCAATGCCACTTGCACGGCGCCGGTGTTTGAGGTTCCTATCCTGGATTACCAGTGGGTTTAAGCGTGAAAGAGGATTGTGAAAGTGAATGTCTCTTTGAAGAGGTGTTGTTCTATCCATCTTTCTGCAATCCATTGATTCTATTAGATATACATTGTTATATCTGTGCATATATCTCATCAATATCACTATTCCACGTCGTATACAGCTCTAATCTAACTGTTGCAGTCATTCTTCGTATCCATCCAAATATGTGAATATAATCAATGCAAACCATCTAAACCAAAGAACTGCGTGACTCTTCCAAATTCACTGCGATTCACTTTGAACGGCACGTGCTTCAATCATTTCCGTTCGGCCGCGTACAATAAAACATTCTCTTCTCTTTTCTTCTTCCCTCTTGAACTTCTTCCTTCTCAGTTTCTTCCTCCTGAATTTCTCCCTTCACATCACCTCATTTCACCTGAACTGATCCATCATTACCTCTTATCCAAAGTTCATCATCTTTCATCCCAGAGCAACTTGACTGTCATTATGTTATCCAACGCTATGGAATCACTCACAATAGCGTCAAGCAAGCCCAAATTTTCGGATCTTCCTTTCGAGATTCGTAAGATGATCTGGCTTTATTGCATCCCAAGTCGGGTCATTGAGCTGGAGGTTCCTCCTGATCGTCGTTTGCCCTCGCACTCGGCTACTTGCATCTCATGGACGACCCATCAGAACACCAGGACCCCTGTGGTGACCCGAATCTGCAGAGAGTCCCGCCAAGTAGTTCTGAAAGAATGTGGAGGTCCTATCGACCATAAGGAAGCTCGTCCTTCGACGGAGTACAAGGTCACCAAGATGCCTTGGTTCTATCCTGGCAGGGACATCATTTCCTGGAGCTCGCTGAGCTGTACTTTACCGTACGGTCCAAAGGCCCTGGGGGACCACTCTTACTTCATCAAGTACTCCCTGCAAGCTCGAGACGTCGTGGTTCCAGGCGAATTGATTTTCCCCTTTCGGTATCTGATGCCCCCAAAGGAAATGTTCAACTTCAAACCCAACTTCAATCGAACGGAGTCCGACGGATTCCGCGTCCTCAATGATTTTATGGTCTGTCTGCAAATTGTCACGCTGCATATGTCCCCCGAGGAGGCACTTAACTCGACCATCTCTGGGAGGACTGGAGACAGCTTGGTCCATCTGGTCGATATTTACGACGCGGTTCAGATCAAAAAGATTTCCGACGAGGTCAAACCGCAGGACGCCAACACCGAGCTAATCTTTGACCGGCTCCTCCAGACTGAAACCCTTCATCATGAAGTTGACGTCTGGAAAGAACATGCTAAATTAAATTGGATCTGTCGCAGTTTCGAGAATTATCATGCCGATCGATCAGACGAACAGTTCGAGCATGATAGGAGGATGAAATTGCCTAGCCGAGAACTCGAATGCTTTGTAAAGCATCCTCAAGATACAAGTCCTGGTGAGGTCGACCACGAAAGGTGGTTCAAGAGCTACATCAACCACAATCCTCCCCGATTTGACAGGTTTATGTTCGATATGAGCATTCCATGGGTCCAGTGGGCTTACAATGACGTCCCAACCTTCCGTCCTGTCATCATGTTTCGACTTTGTGTCCGCAATTGCGCACAGCTTCGGTCTACCTCATTCCGACAAGAGATGTATTCTGGTCGATATCCACCTGAATACCAGAATGGGCCTATGCGATATCAGTACGAGGCCATGTGGAAGTTGGAGGAGCCGGAGGAGGAAGCAATGGCGGCAGAGAGCAGAAAGACTCTCAAGAGATTATGAGAAGGTATTGACGTCGTCTGTAACAATCATCAAATGTGAACAAGCGGGGAAACCTAAATTGGGAATTTCAGATAGCCTTAGGCAATGAACACTTTTGAAATGATGATCTTCTCTCATAGTCTCGCTCTCTCCTTGCTACAGTAGTTTTCGAAATCAGTTTGACCCCAAACTCTTTCGACTTGATTCCCGGAAAATAATTCCTTACTGTACGAGCTCTGATTGGATTTTATTTTAAGCTCCTGGGTTCAGACCGCTTTCCACTATAGTCAATAAATCTTACAATACGTCTTCAGTACCGTTCATGCTGTAATTTACATGAAATTTGCTGAATATATTGTCTTTGTTTACCGTTGTTGCAGCAGACGAAATGGCTCCAAGAATATCATCTTCAATAAATCTCGATTGGATCTGGTTGCCGCCCCACGTGGACCGCTGGTCTTCCTGTCGGGCAGCAAAAATCGACGCTTTATTCGAGGTATACAGCGGGACACAGGGGATACACACATAAAAAAGGAGGATCTGGGAGTCGGCCGTCCAGATCTTGATCGCGGTAATATCTGGGTGGTTGCACCGAATCTGCCGGTGTGAGAAGGTGGACTGCTTTCGGTTAACGTAGATTAACCATTGGTCTCAGGTCAACTTTACATATAACTTATATGTAACTGACGTCGTCAAATTGCGTGCACGGAATCAAATTATTATACTACCATCGTTTGTACCACAGCGATGGGTCTCTCAATGATGTATACAAGAACCACTATAATCCAAGTTTTCGAGTCAGTCCCACTTGATGTAGTGGAAGTGCGATGATTTATGAGTGCGATTAAAATATTCACCCTCAGACTGTAGGTGGAGGCTTGACTGGTAACAATAATCTAAGAATTATCAGGTAAACTTGAAAATCATCGCTGATACATGAATTATTTGAAACTTCTGGTATTGATGTGATCCGCCAGTTCTGCATCCAGCGGCTGGAAATGTGTGTTTGATGTGTTCAATATTCATCAAACAAAGGAATGATCTTGCGAAGTTTCTGGGCAATCTGCATAATTACATCATATCTGAGTCTCTGTTCATACGCTTGACTCCACACTGATGAGTACTGAGATACGCAAACTTCACAGGCAAAGTGTTTCTGCAACCCACTGGTTCGTTCCGAGGTCTCCGCTGTGCTATTATACGCCTTCAGCTACTCATTGCAGAAGAAAGCTGAGCCTCGAGTGCCCAATGAGCATATTTAGATCAAGATCGTCGTTGCTGAAGTCTCCCTTTTCGGAAAATTACCCACAATTCCTCGTGAGCTGTGTCGTGGAGATGGAGAATATCGTTGCTTCATTTGGATTCTTTCGCATGATGCCCCATAGCATAGAGATTTTCATGAGGTATCACACTAGTGCATTAATAGACAAACTATTTCCACCCCGTTCATTTCGACTGCCTTCACAGAATCGTTTTTCGCCATATATCAGGACTTTGTCTTTTCGCGAAATATTTTGTTATCCCGAAACTGCTTATCATCACCCTCTATTCGTGCTCTTCATCGCTTCTTATACTAGATTTCTGTGCTCTACACCATGTCTAAGCAAAGCGAACAATATGCTGATATCATGGGCCGCGATAGCTCTTTCGGGACCTACGTGTTCAAGCCTCAGCCTTTCACGAGACTCCGCCTGGGATCAGTGGGCTATTTTGACCGGACAGCCGAATGGCAAGAAATAACCAACCTTTTCGAGCCTGGTTTTGCAGAGAAAGATGGATTTAAGCCTTTCATCGGAAACCTGAGCCTACGGGAGGTGACAGAATCTAAATGGCAAGCCACTTCTGGAGAAACGGAGACTGGACGTAGTTCCCGTATCTCCACCGAAGCCTCTGGCGCTATGGCAGCCGCCCCAGTCGAAGCATCACTTCAAGTCAAGGCTAAGAAATCCAAGACTGGAAGTGCCTCCCTCATTACTTCTTCTACTGTACGGAATCATAGATTCGATCGAAACTTCAAGGGTCCGATGATGGACTGGGTTGAGAGCAACGCGCAGGATATCCTAGCAAGCTGTCATGACATCAAAAGCCAAGGGCTGTGGATTGTCATGAGTGCATGGGTCACTGATGAGGCTGCAGTGAAAATGAGTAACGGCGAAAATCAAGACGTCGACGTGTCAATGGATTTGGGGGCTACAGGAATAGGGAAGCTGGGCACATCAGTGGGAGTTTTTGATAAACTTCAGCGTGAGGGCTGGTGGACATACGATAAGGATGAGGTAAATATTGTCTGATCACCTCTCTTTGATCCTAAAACGCTAACTTGATACAGAAAACTCAGGGCTATGTTGTCTCTTTCGCGGGCGTGCAATTCTCCGCTCGCAGGCTCTCTAAATTCTTCAGGAGTGTGGTATGTATTCACTTTCGCGTTGTTATCGTGCCTAGCTAATTGATCTACAGCCACTAGAAGTAGCAAATGAAACGATCAGTCTGCCAGTGCCTCGACCCCCTGCCGAACAGGATGAGAGCAACAAATCTGATGGATCTGACTCTCCGGTCGAGGAAGATCCTATCTACGAGTCAGCATATAATGAAGACGAGGATGGAATGGAAGTCTTTGGGTTGAGCGATGATGAAAATGACGCAGGTGTGAACTTCAAGAAAGAGAAGACCGAGCGTCAAGATGAAATAGTCTCAAAACTGAAACAGCTTTGGACTAATGGAACTGCTGAGCAGATACGGGTTGAGCTCTCAGCAATACTCCAAGACAGTCCCAATGATCTGAAATCCCTGCTTGATGGGAGACCGGAGCTGATGAACGTGCTTTATGAGCTCAGAATGCGGTGGAAGGAGAATTCTTAATTTGGAAATCCCACTTTATAGACCGGCTCAGATAAACAAGGTTATCTACAATTGAGCAATTACAGTTGCTTGAGCAAGTCAATCAGAATTCTATACTAGCAAAGAAAGTGCAATTCAACGGGATTCGATGTACCATTACAAGTTCATTACATTACACTGATAATTTTGTATGGTCATTACCACGTCTTTTCTGCCCAATACTAGCGGAGCGGTGAGACTAAACAGGATTAGCGCATCCCGGGATTATTATCCTGGAATCAAGTCGAAAGAGTGTAAGGTCAAACTGATTTCGAAAGCGACTGTATAAGCTCTCTTCTAAATCAATGCACCTCAATCATTTCACGAACCATCTTGAGAAAATTCCCCCGATACTCCTCTGCCGTAGTCGTAATTGACATTGGACCCTTCTGTCCCACAACGTTAAACGTCTGCACGACCCCCGATAATGCCTGTGCGTGCAACTTATGCTTCGCCCAAAAGAAATCGAGGATGACCACCCTGTACTTCCACTTGCCATCCGCCGAAACAATCCCCTCTCTCCACGGGCTTTTTCTCCCAAGAACAGCCGGCTTCGAGGATGCGGGGATGCGCACAAGGAATAATGAGTAGTCGACTGCATTCGCCTCTTGCAGGAACTGGGTATCGGCTTCAATAGTCTTTAGAAAATTATCGGCATCATTTCGCCAGAGACGAAGTTTATCATTAAAAGTATCGGCCAGTCTGCTCAACGTATCTTCGCTGACCATTGATTCAGGAAACAAATCACGTTCTGGATAGAAATAATTGATCGGCTTCAAGTCATATGTTTGCCATTTCTCGCCATTGGGATCTTCCACTTTCCCACATAGGATATTTTCCATGATGATATGGTGTGCAGGGGTACAGCCACATATTGTCCCGAGTGTGGTATATGGAGAGAGAATATAGTCTGTAATCCAGACGAGAACTGAGTCCGGGTGATGTCTCATGAAGCCATAGTAAGGTTCTAACAAATCGGATTCGAAAAAGGTGTACTCAAAATGGCGAGGAAGACTCTTAATCACATAATGGCCATCAAGCGTAGATATGAATGTCTGCTCTAGAGTCAGTTATATAAGTCTCTTCAAAATTATACACCAGTATACTCCTGGTAGCAAACTGACCGAACCAGAGTATCCAAGATCACCCATCATCCTAAGTGGAGGCTGACCACCAGTCGTTCGAAAACTCGCTTGATATTGATCCTGGTCAAACTGCCATACATCTTGACGAAGTCCTTCAAATAAATGCATCTCATGCCGTAGAAGTTTTATCCGATGAACAGTGAAGAAAGCCTTGATAGAACCCCATACTGATTTTTTAAAGCGATCCGGATCCCGCAGCAGTCCTGCCTGGATTGATTTAACCAAGGCCTTTTCTCGGCGTTTAGTACCCATATTAGGATCGATTTATTCTTTCTTATAAAAGGTTGGAAGTGAAGGTGAGGTTGTTTAGATCGTGATATTCCTGCTTTTGCTCTTATTTCAGATGTGGTGACGTCAGGCCGAGGATCAGACGATTCAAGATGTATTTGCACCTCATCATTGTGTTATATACTAATTAATACTAATTCAAACCAGTGTCATATATTAAATAAGGTCCATATCTTTGTCTGAATGAGCAATACTTGTGTTAGAATTGTCTATAGTGGGATAGTAGGGAAGTGGGCAAATCAGACAACTAGCAGTTACAGTGGATAGTACATCCGCACACTGGTGTATACACTGATTCGGTATTGTACCTGGTAATGATTTAACCCTATTCTCACAGAGCTTGTACTATCTAGCATCCAGGTGTCTATCATCACGAGAATATTCCTGATTGTATATAGTCTCAAGGGCAAGCATCATCTCTCTGCCAAGTGGTTTCCATTGGCTTCATCCATCCCGTCTGCATCCAATTGGAATGCTAATTTTCCATGTGTCCGCAGCAGCGTACAACAGTATAGTCTTTCGGATAATCAGCCCCAAAGACGACCGCAACTTGAAGTGCAAAACGAATAATGCAATCAGAGTATAGACTTGCTGTTGTAAAGGAAACTTAGCCTGATCTACCACTCTCAACAATAGAGAGGCTGGACCTTGGAAGATGTTCTTTTGATCGAAATCAATATGTAGAAATTATTATTTAAATTCCTGAAGAATTGAACGGCCTTCTCAATCCGATGGCCTTCAACAAAGAAAAAAAAAATGCAACGAGATATGGTATCTAAAAGTTCTAACATCGAACAAACGGCAAGGGGTCTATTTCTTCGTCCCCTCTAACTCCGGTACGTTTCCTTCTGCAGGCAGTTCCTTCAAAGTTCCTGGCGTGAGGTGCATATATTCAGTCGGCATCTCATGTGCACATTCCGATGGCATTTCAGATGGTGGTTGATTTGACAGGACCGCCCCATTCGTGTCGTTCGCGTTGTATTGGGCCTGACTCTGCGTTGTTCGACCACGTCTTCGCCGAACAAAGAGAAGTCCCAGAAGTGCTAGGATGATAATTCCACCCACGGCCACTCCGACTCCAATGCCAGCCTTGGCACCGGTCGAGAGCCCTGATGAGCCCGATGAGCTCGCGGGGGTCTCTGTAGATGTACTGGTAGCTGCTGCGGTGGTAGTGGTGGCAGTATTGCCGGTGGTGGTAGCGGTATTCGTTGCTGGTGTGGTTGGTGAAATCGAGCTCAAGTCGCTCGATTGCCATCGGATATAGATGCCGTATGCATTAACATGCTCATCACTGCTTAAAGCAGTTGATGTGCTCATTGTAGATCCATTGGTCGTCCAGGTGTATTCAAATTCGGTGGTAAGAGGAGCTGGACTCCACAGACAGTCAATAGATTCAGACGCTGTTGACGACTTCGCTTCTCGGGTCACATATGTATGGCCGTTGAGTCTAAAAATTCCTCGTGTAAGTCTCGTTGCCATGTCTCATTTATTCTGTGAGATGTTCTATAATTTTGAACTTACGTTGGGCAGCACGTTGCTGCGGTCTCAGTGACACTTCCACGTTCCACCAGACCGGTATACGCAATCCCGTATCCCGAAGGACAAACACCTGGGGAATAATAATCTGTCTTATGCCAACCAGAAGGGAGACATTCCGAATGGCTAATCGGGCCCAAATTCATCCATGTCTTTCCGCTAGTACTGCCGAGCCATAAGTCACTGATACAAGAACTTGGAGGCGTGAATGTCGTCGTCAGAGCAGAAATCGTGCTTGGTGCTGAGGTTGTTGGTTCTGTCGTTGTTGGCATATTGACAACAATATGAACGCCGATCGCGTTCGCTGCGCCGACAAAACGTGTTCGGCAAGATGTAGAGATAAACAAGGGATGAGAAAACGGGAGGGTCAAGAGGAGGCTCAACAATCGAGAGATATTTTACAAGCGGATGGGGAAGCGAAGGACGTGCATATTGCGCCTCATTTAACTGACTGGCGATCCAAGTAACAACAAGGCTGGATGAACCGTCGATCAACATCTCAATTACCCAGACCTTCGCATGTAGCTCCATTTACATGCAAACCACAAAACTAGGGTATAGATCGGCAAGCCAATGAAAGAGGAAAAGAATGCTTGTATCCAATAAGAATTGTATTATCCGCAGAGCCAAGCTCCACATCTTGGACCCCAATCGCAAAAAATAATACTATGTACATAAGAGGCAACTTGTGCGAAAAGTCCTCCCGATGGCTAAGGCCATCTCAGGAGAATTTGCATCGCAATTTAATCCCAAAATTGACAATTTACTTTGAAAAAAGGACTGAACCTGGTTTTCCCAGGAACGAACATAGGTCAATTGAGATAACCTAGACTGAATCAAAAGAGTTGGAATCAGGGTTCGTGGTAGCAGACGAATGATAATGGATTATTCGGAATGAGAGTGGATAAAAAGATACACAGTGGATCAGGGCAAATTGGGTTAGAGAATGTCTTCTATGAATAGCAACTAAATGCTATACAATTGGGTTAAGAGTCACGAGACCTATGTACTGTAGTACAAATGACAAACAATGCAGATATCACAGTATCAAGCCGAAAGCAAACAACATGGCTCCTACCGACAAAAAAAAGGGGTTGAAACAAGAAGTTATGCGAGTCTGAAGTCCGTGTACTTCTGAAGAACTTCCGAGATTGACCATGAAAGACAAGGGGTTGTGTTGTCTGTGCTACTGTAGAATAAATCAGAAAAGGGAGGGTGATTAAGCTAAATAATATTTCTACAATCAAAAGTTGGAATAAACTATTCAAACAGACCGTAATGGCAACAACCTTAAAAGAGACAGCTGGCAATATTGACGGCTATCTCAATTTTTTTTTGTTTATAGTTCAGTAGCTGGATAGAGAAATACAAGATAGACAAAAAAGATAGACAAATATACATAGCGCGGTGTTGGCGACTTATTGATTGGAGAAAAATAACCTCAAATTAGATATGACCATCTGCAATATGGATCTGTTAAGTCAAATGTGAATACTTCTGGGTAGTCGCACTAATCATACTTTTCTCCAGGAAAATGTGGGTATTCTCAAGGAGCAGACATATTGCATCCATTCTACCCATACTTCGCTTACAAAAGCGGATTTTATATCCACATGGATCTGACGAGGTTAGCAGATCTATAGGTTAGGACTTTTTCATATATCAAGCCTGGTTGTTGTATCAAGAATGAAACAAGATATCGTGCATATGTAAACAATTAGAAACAAAGCATCACCTACCGAGTTAAAGTAAAACAATCATGGAACGGGCCGTCATTGCGGAGCAACAAGAATCCTCAACCTGCACACGCGCCCCATAATGATATCAACGGCCCAATATTCCAGAAATAACAGATAACCGCGCCAATAAAGCAAACCGTAAGACCTTCCACTACTAAGAGCAAGCAAATGCTCTCCATATACCCAATCCACATCGTGAATTTTACAACTTCAATGCACTACTTCAAGTATGAACAAAGCAATTGATATCGGCCTATGATATGTGGTCATCTTCTATTGTCTTGCTTCCAGGTTGTGAGACCTTCGTCATAATACACATATTGATCACACTCGAGAGTCGAGCTAAGTAACGCTAAAATCAAAGTCCATTCTTTCAAGCTACTATTACCCCCTTCGGTGTGTCTCCACAATTCGCTGGTTAGGGAGAAGAAGAAAAAGGAAGACAGGAGAGAGAAGAAAAAAAAATTGATTAAATATTCCATGCCATACATTCGATTCTTAGAATTATAAAGCGTAAAACAGACTTCAACGCACGTCTGGCACTTTTGAGCCAGCCAGTTCATGGTACACCGGCTTGATCTGTGTATCATGACCATCTAGCTCATTCTCACCTGATTCGTCTTCGCGGTGTCCGCTCTCACCACTACTTTCATTATACCGGCTCGTGTTCAGACCACTACTACTATTGATAGTGTCTGGAGACCAGAAAGTGTCTTGACCAGAAGATTCATGCTCATGTGAGGACGACTCAGGGGGCCCGCCATTATGCACAGGCCCGGACAAAACGGACACATTCGGCTTGGGATCCATCGCCTTGTTTTTGGATTTCTGACGATGTCGGCGGATATAGAAGATACCGATACCCAGGAGAAGGAAGAATCCAATGGCTGCCCCTACTGAGATACCAGCTACAGCGCCGCGGCTCAAACCTGAGGAGTTTCCGGAGTTGCCAGTGCCATCGCCAGAACTCGAAGTGCAATTATTTCCAGAACAATCAGACGAGTCGGCATCTTTCGATGTAATTTCAACAATGTTCTCTTCGGCGTCCTCTTTCCAGGAACAAGCTGAAACATTGAATACACCGCGCTCGTAGTCGGCCGATAAGTACCTTAATAGAAAATTAGCAAACTGACGCTCATATTCACCTTCTGCTTTTTACTCACGCTTCTTGCAAGAATACACGACCCAAAGTATATTGTGTAGAGTTCGCTGCTCGCTTCAATGGGAAATAGTAGCTGCTATTGTCGACCAAAGGGGGTTTCGCGGTAAGTGCAAATGCTTCATAGGGCAGAGTTATTGCCACTGCATCTCCACCAGACCCTACATCGGATAATCGGAAGGTTACTTCTGCGTCTGAGTTGAGCAGCTCGGTATTATGTGTGTCATTGACCAGATATAAGCCGGTGTCATTATCCATGGTCAACCCGAACGCCTTCTCAAACTCCTCGCATACTTTCTCGGGTAGCCAAATATTTGGGTCTGTGGAATCGATGAAGATATCGATTGGATCGGATAATAGAATCGAGGACGTTGATCCACTATAGCTGATTGATTGGAGATAAACGACGAGGTCGCGTGTGATATCGTCTGCCATAGTAAATGACACTGAGTTCGAGGTAAATCGTGATTCATCATATCCGGAAAAGATGAGCTGGCCGTATACTTGTTTCAGACCTGAATAGGGAAAAGGCCAGGGATCAGCTATTCATTACATTTGTACTCCTCATTACGAAAGATATGCTCACGATATTTGGCACCGGCAGTATAGCTCCAACTCAAGCTTGGGATCGTTCCTTGGCTTTGTAGGGTTTTGAAGAATGAAGGCGATGATGCATTTCCCAATGTCGTGAGGTTAACCTGTTGAGGGTTAAGACCGAATATTCCCCTGTGGACCGAAGTGATTAGCGAGGTTTCAATCCCGGGTATTTGATGCTTGAATTACAAATAGAAAGGACTGGGTGTCGCAATGCCAGCAAGAGTCTGGTTGTTGATACTTGGGCCACTCAAGCCGAGGCCCAGATTATCCGTCGCGAATTCCGATCTTTGAGAATATCCCAGGTTGGCCTCTAGACCGACACCATTGTCGTTGATATTGAAAATACCCATGGAACTCCAACTCGAAGAGTCATTGGAATTGAATAGATTGCCTCTTGAAGAAGCACAATCAGATGGTGCATCGGCAAATACAGTTTCGGAACAACCATATTCGGACAATACAACCATAGACTCCGGAGACGCTGTCGATACTAACACTCGAACATATTGCTCTGGAGTTCCAACTCGAAGGAAGAAGGTGCTCCAAGGTCCATCGTTACCTTCGCTAAGGGGACATCAGCAAATAGCACAGCTATTATCAGACTTTGGACGAGAATTTACAAGTATTGGCTGGGAGAAACAATAACTGGCGATGAGGAACGTCTGGATAAAGGGGACGCCCAGCGTTCTGGGGTCCAAGCAAGTATTAGAGCTAAAAGGCAGACCAGCGCGACCGAATACATGGTACTTAAGCGCGCAAAGCCATGAAATGTAGTCAATTCGGTTATGCAAGTAGTAGATTTGTGGCTAGTGAAGGGGGATAAGGGGCGGATCTTGTGAGCTTTTGTCGAGTAAAACGAGATCCCAATCTGCTACAATCCTGCAGATTCGTTCTGAGTAATTTCAGGAACAAGCTCGTGGCAATTGACTTGATGCGATCACTTGCCAAGTCATTGTTCAGCGGTCCTAACATACTAGTCGCTCTCGCTCTCGCACGGACAAGACTTAAAAGTAAACAAAAACCGGCTGATATCCTTTTGAAAACCTGCTCCGCTACAAGCTCTAGATCTAATCAGAGACTGCCACCAGTATTTATGCAGATCTTAGCCACCACGTTTCTCCATGCCCTAACTGTTCCTGGATAAGCCGTTGTCTGTCACTTCCTTCTTGAGGCAATTCACCGTGGAGCTCAGCTTCGATGACCACATAAACTAAACTATCAATCGTATAACTCGGTTTGCCAACAAGGATATGCCGGACCCACGTCATCGGTTGTGATTCATTCTACACGACCATATCAATTTTGCATGTTGATATTTGAGAGTTTCCAAGTCTGATAGAAGATAAAAATCTGGATCTTTGTTTTTTTTTCTCCGTCTTTCACGCGTTCTTGGTCTTCCAGTGGCATCTTATATTTGGCGGTTTCGTGCTTTCTATTAGTATCCTTTGCGGTAGCTGGTGTCGCAATTGAACCCTGAAACCATGCTATCGTTGAAACTTTTGTCCTTAGTCGGCCTGCTTAGCTCAGGTATAGCACCAGTCAATGCTATTCCTGGCTCAGGTATCAAAATGAACCGAGGCGAACAAAGTGAAGAGAGTCATGGTCCTGGATTTTGGTCGGGTAGTGACCAGAAGACTCATGCTTATATCTGGTCATCCGAACAAACTTCATACTCTCCTTCTACCAGATACTGGTATACCGATACTACGGTCGCGCACACGACGACCAAGTATATCTCACCGGGACCTCATAACAAAACTGTCGTCGAGTCCGACACATCTAAAATATCATGGAAGTTGACGAGTACCACGACTTTTTCGACAACCGCAACCTTCGTGTCGTCGTCCATCACAACATCTCCTCCTCCTAACCCATGCCCGACATCTTGCAAGATGTAAGATACCTTGCACCTGGTGAGGCTTTTCAACAATCAAAGGCTGACTGGATTGATAGTTCGGCTGGCACGGTCAACCTATTTTATTGGCCAACGGATCAGCCATATGAGTATCCGACAACCCATTTTGATAGTCATCTCGACTATACCTTGTAAGACCCCCACGTGATATTTGCACGGTGCTCTATGATACTAACCGGTGTTCATGATAGTACCTCACCATCGGTGTACATGATTGTCGACAAGATCTATGGAACAAACCCTGCCGGAGAGATTGCTGGTCCTTCTGGCACGAGTGTCATTTTCCCCCTTGACCTGACCGAAGTATCAACGATTGTGCCGAACATCTCAGCAACCCATCAACTTACACTGAACGATCTTCGTACCGATTGTCCTCAAACAGAACCAGCTTCTGTGATCGCGACAAAGGTTCCTGGAGGTCCATGCGACCCAATTCTCGCGGCCCCCAAGAAGGTCAAATCTTGGGCTTCACCATGTGGTGCTTGTGAGAACTTCGGATTATTTGATCCCCCTTATGCTGTCAGTCCTCTAAGTGGCGGATTGGTTCCAGTGACTACCACAACGATGGAGCCAGCGCCTCAGACTACGACCACCATCGCCTCAGCTACTCAGACTGCCACCACCGAGGAGACTACCGCATCCACAACGCCGCAGTCTACCTCAGCCAGTGAAGCTGTAACTCTGACTGAATCATCTGGCTCATATGTTGGGACAATCCCGGTGACCATCCCATCATCTGCTCTTCAATCCGAATCTGAAGCAACCGCAGCCTCTTCCGCATCCCCCGATGCATCCGCTACCCCAGAGACTGATACTGGGGTTTCTTCGGGTGTATCCTCGATGCCGAACCCGGACTCTAGCTCTAGCTCTGTCTTGTCTTCATCTTCGTCCGCGGGCACGGCTCCAAGTTCAAGCACACCCGCAGCCTTCTCGGCGGCCACAAAGCTTTCGAGGAGTGTTGTATGGATGACGAGTCTGATGATCGGAGTATGCCTTTTGTGAGCGGATTTGCGATTCTATCGGATTCACGAAACTAGTAATCTAAATCGGAATATTAGTGTAGCCTTCAATAATAACTGCTGTATTGAAGTGGCACTGCCACTGAACACCAAACAAGGGCACCCAACAGTGGCTGAGAATGCCCCCCTCCCCTCCTCTTCTTGATTATTTCTGATCTATAGATAGTAGGCCAGTAAGCCTGATTGTTCGAATATAGGTTCATGTCGACTGTTAAATCTCTATCAAAGCAAAAAAAAAAAACGAACAAATGGTCAGTGAAATATGACACCTGAGCTGAACAGGAACTCGAGCAAAATGAAGATATTCGATCATTCACTTGCGGAATGTGGCTGGATTAGTCTTCGCCGCAAGTGAAAAGATTTCAATTTTTTATGAAGATACCTCCATGCTGGCGCAAGGGTTTCTATGAACCACAGCATGGAAGTTGAGAGGGCAATGTCCATGGAAACTGTCTTACCTCTACATCTTGAAATTCCATGGTCAGTTTTAAACGAACGGCTTAGCGGCATGAGTTTCCATTGGGCTTGAGTTTATTCTGTACCAGTTGGAAATAGAGATTTGAGGATTGCAAGCTGGAGAGAATTTACAAGTGTGAAAAATGCTCATAACAATAAGTAGCTCCGAATCATTGGAATAATTTCGAGAACCAATAATCTATGAACACTCTAGTTCGTTCCTATGGTACATAATTGGATAAGAAATGTTCTATTACGATCCAGTAGATTGTAATTAACTTTGAATTCGCTCTTCGGCGCAAGAGGATTGGAGACGCTACTCCAGTGAAATGATTTCTCAAAGTATGTTAGTTTTCAAGGTACATTTCACAATGTTCAATTGACAATATGATTGGCAGAAAAGATTAAGCATTAAGGTACTTTACGATTTACTTGGTACGGGTTTGTATGTCCTACATAAAACTTGGTTTGGGGTTGAGATTAATTTTATTAAAACCTGAATCAGGCGTTCCCAGCTTTATATGGGAATTGAAATCCTGTTTCCACATGAAACCTTCCATTTAAAGAAGGTGGTTGAGGCTGCATTGGAGGTTGAGGTCCAGGTTGATCAGGCCGCTCTGTGAACAATGATTAGCCTTCTGCTTTAGTTTGAATATAGTCTGACGGATCTCTTACCTGCCGGACGTCGCTCTCAGAGCAGCAGTAGACGTCACCGCCGGAGCAGCTCTCGCCCAGAAGACCGTTCAACAGGTTGCCAAGGGAAATAAGGCCGCCGTTTCCATTGCCCTGGCAGACGACGGTCTGGTGGCTCTCGCAGACGGTCTTGTCGGCATCTTGATCCTTATCCTTGTCTCCACCAGGAGCAGGGGCGGCCAGAGTGGTGGCGAGGAGGGCAGAGCAGGCGATCAAGAACTTCATTTTGCCGGATTGGGTGAAGTAAGCTATCCGCAGTAGTTGGTCAGCAAAAAGTCTTTTTAAGTGATATTTCTTATGGGAAGTATCACGTACAGTTTTGAATGGTGAATAAGATGTATCGTGTAGCTAGGAAGATGGGGGTGGCTTGGAAGTATTTATGCAGTTTGAATCTATTAAGCTAACAGCCATTTTACTATCAAGACACTCAAAGAAGAAAAGAACCATGTAACGGTGTTATGATACTCTAGACTCCGCTTCAGTCCTGAAGAGGTGGGTCAATCCACCTGGGCAGCTTATAGTCTCTTTCCGAACCCGGTATTCACACATCTCGTTTCAGGGCCTCGACAACAAGTGGTGTTCATTCATTTACGTTCAATTACCAGTACATTAGATCTAATAGTAGTCATTGGCTAAAACTTTTAGAATGGAGATGGCCCTGTTAATTCATTCGATATTCCCAGTAGTACTGATGATACTTCCTAAAGATGATCTTCAGGATACAGACCCCGATATATCAGAGATTAGAACATTCACAGTGAGCAGACGTGAACTATATAGAAGAGGCAATACTCAGGCATACATTCGTTTTTTTTTTTTTTTTTAAATTGAAAGAAGTGACACTAAACTTGACTAAAACACAACCACTTGGAATGCATCGCCAAATTCATCCTGGACGAAATCACTCTAGACATCCGGTAATAGCCAAGACTCCACAATCAATACAAGCAGAACTCACATTTTAAGAGTGACGATTATACTAGTACCATGTCCAGCCAATTGAGGAGATGTTTGCCTCTTAGTTAATTCGAGTCTATTACCTTTTGAGCCCCGACTCGAGGCATCAAACGCGACCTGAGTGTTCCTGTCGAAGCATCAGCAACCATATTTTATGGCTTAGTGTGACATGGATGGCTTTATCCCAATCCGCTCGATCGTTGACGTTGCGACTTTAAAAAAATTCGTAGTGAGTACGGAAACAGTCGGTCAAGTGGATCTCTGGGGATAATGTTACAGCGCTGTTCCATGGGACGCCAATGAGTAAAATACAACTTAAACAAAGAGATTCAATCTAGGATTGCTTGCCGCTTTTCTGTCCTTGTAAGTAGGCTTCCTGATGCCTGCGATCCATTTACTAGATTCAGCAAGGCAGATGTCCATTTGTAAAGTAAAAATGCATCACGCTGCGTCGATATTTCGGGTGAAGTCTATAGTTACCAAAAAGCAATAATCTAGTAATGTGAGAATCTTAAGATCATTTCCACCTTGGAGCAGAGATTAAATTCTTTCAAGAGCTTGGCTAATTAACTTCCTACTCATATTAAGCGTCTACCGCTGTGGAATAGCTAGTCATCTGCCCCTTTTTTTCAAGGATGTGACTTTTGTCCAAGTCCCTGGCATTTCAGGTGCTTGGTTCATGCATCAGTACACAGAACGCCACCAACCAAACAAATTACACGCTAAAATACTTGATTAACATGATTTCGCCTACTGTCCAATGCATCAAGTACATAGTAAAAAGAAGACATAGGGCGACTGCAAACAAAGCCGGAAGATCCCGTTGTGATGTACGATCGGCCCTTGCAAAGATCGGCGGTTGCCGGGGAGAGCCGTTTTCAGGCATTAAAGACTCGACCAGTCTAGACTTTTTGAAAGGGACACCCGGTCGGTATTTGACTACTGCTACCATTGACTGAATACGAGCACTCATAGGGATCATTTTAAGATTTCAATCACTTCGGAATGACGCTCATATCACCAGTACTTTTGTATACTCCTGTAGTCATATGGTGAGAATTAAAGCTTGCACACATTCTTAGCTATGCAATATCACAAGCTGCAAGGATCACGGGATGCCGTTTGCGTTTAACGTCGCTTTTTTCAGTCTTAGTCTTCTGCGAGCGCTGTATAGCTCAAAAGGGCATTTACTTCCAAGTATGATCTCGGTCTAAATGAAGAGTGCATGTATTACCATTGGATCAAGGATCATTTATCCCTGGCCCCGCTGTTGATATTAGCTCTTGTACCTGAACTAGCAAGCTAAAATTAGCTTGTTATGGGTTCCTGGCAAGCTAGTCCGTATAAAATCACAGGGCGACGGGTGGCTTGACGCCTAAAAATGCTTCGTAAGCACATTCTTGAACTAATTTCCTTTCTACCTTAAGACATGTGAAATTTACTACGGAATGCTGATTCCATGGTCCAGGAAAGGAGTGACACATTCTACTCCCAGCCACAGAGTCATATCTCCGGAGCGATGCAAGCCTTCACGTTTTGAGGGCTGATTGATACCTTTACGCTTTAACTTGAGAGCCCCGATCTAGTAATCCGAATAAAGTAGGATTATCGAGACCTACAGTGCCTGAATGACGTCTGCAGTGTTGTTCGCGGAAATAATTGCCCCCTAGGTAGCAGACCTGCCATTGGATTAATGCTTGAAGGCAGTTTGATTGGAGAACGAGAGCTAGAGCTTTAATCTGTAGCGATCGTAAGAGATCATGATAGGAGAGGCTACACTCAGTAGGAAGCATTGGCCACACATGAATATTCTACATACCAGGTTAGCGTGGGGGAGATCTCGCGGAGAATGTAGTCCTAAGGTAGTATTCTCCTGTATCGCATTCACATCCCTTGTTACTAGATTTAGCATCAGAGAAGTATATAAAAGCCCAAGAAATATCCGCCAACATCGATCTTCATCTCACTCTACAAATCTCCATCTTCAAGCTTAATCTTCAAGGTACGAAGCGTATTTGAATTGCCACACCCACAACCAGTCACTCATTTTATTCTAGTTTCAAACCAATCCTTCACAATGAAGTTCACTCTCATCTCCTTCGCCATCTTCGCCACTGCTCTTGCAGGAGGCAGCGCCCCCGAGGGCGGCAAGATCTGCAAGAGTGATCAGACCCCCGTCTGCTCCAAGAATGGCAACGGTGGCCTCATCACCCTCGGAAACATCGCCGGTGGTGCCCTTGGCACCGAGTGCTCCGGTGGTGATGTCTACTGCTGTGAGACCAAGGATGTCCAGGTAAGATACGAAACACCCCTGGATAAAATACTTGTATTAACAATATCGACAGAGCGGTCTGCTCAACCTGGACGTCAACGCCCAGTGCAGTCTGAACCACGTTCTCTAAAAAGCTTTATTTCAGACACGTTATTGAGGCTGGTTCCAGATTCCAATCCTTTTGTCTGGTTCTTTAACCTCGATACAATCTGGGTATTAGGGTTTTCTCCCTGAGAGCTTCTTGCTGCTTCTTGCTTTGGTTACACTATACTTAATTCGAATTGATAACTAGCTGTCGTCGGTACTTTTTTTCTTTGGTAAAAGTTCGTAGCATTGTATAATCTGTAGATCCATGTTGCCTCCGCACTGTTCTATTGTCGATATCTAAACCAGAACTTTCAATATCGCTAATCATCATCAGAACAAGGACCACGTCTGGGATATTCCCTTCCATGGACATTATTCAAAGCCTAGCAACTCTATGCTCATTCAGTTTTGCCGGTAGGAGCCTCCTCAGAATTTTCCCGGTGGGAGTTTTTGGGAGCGTTTGAAGATGAAAGACACCCCCTCTGAGCTTTTTGTATCCTGCAAGCTGCCCATCAATCCAGCCCTTAATCTCATCAAGTATATCCTGCTTCTCAGAGCTCGCCAGCCCCGCCGTCCTTGCTGACAGGCTAACGTAGGCGAGGGGGACTTCAGTTGCTTGGGAGTCATCATACACTGCACAGACTGCTGCATCTGTAACCTCGGGGTGGCGCAGGAGAATATCTTCCAGCTCTGAGGGTGCAATTTGAAATCTGTTGCTTTGGTTAGCAATGGTTTGTTGATTCGAAAAATGGGAACGAGCTTAGTATACCCTTTGTACTTGATCATCTGTATATAGCTGGTTAGTTACGTGTTCTTTTCAAAAGCAAGTGTAATACAAGTAGTAGTGAGAAAGGTTTACCTCTTTGAGACGATCGGTGACCCAGATGTTCTGGTTGTTGTCCATTTTTAGGATATCTCCTGATCTGATCCATCCATCTGTGAAAGTCTCGGCAGTTGCTTCGGGGTCATTCACATAACCCCTAAAGCATAATTAGTGACTGGATATCTCAGGCTAAAATTGATCTCGGAATATGTTCTCACATCATGACCAATGGACCACGGAGCCACAACTCTCCTTCTTCGCCTAGAGCAACGTCCATTTGTGTCTTTGGATCGACTAATCGGCCTTCCCTGTGATGATATGAGCAGGCATCGCCAATACAGGAAAGCATTAGTTGAACATACATGCCAGCGAAAAGCTTGCCAACACATCCAAAAGCTTCCTTATCTTCATCGATTTGATGAATCACACCTCCCGAGCATTCAGTAAGCCCGTAACCTTCGTTTCACAAATTCAGTCAAGCGAAAAACAGTTGAGGGGTAAAAATGCCAACCTTGAACGACGCTGGTATGCGGAAAGCGATTTTTGAGCAAAAGTTGGACGGATTTCTTGAAGGGCAAACGGTCAGCATTTCATTTTTCATCCATCCTCGGTGAATTTTGTGGGGAGACATACTTTCAAAGGTGCTGCAGAAATGACAATTCTTTGCAACGATGCCAAGTCATACTTTTGCGCGACAGGCGATGTGGCGAGAAGAAGTGCCACTGGAGGCACAAGGTGTAAATCAGTCACTTTGATTTCGCTCGACCTTCGACAAAATTCCTCCAGGGCAAAAGCCGGGAGACTGCAATAAAGCCCTCCAACCCACATTCCAGACATTACAACAAGAGTGAGACCATAGCAATGGCAGTCTATAGATACATTGTTAGCTCCCAAAAGACCAGCATATATCTTAGCAAAACATACATGGAGCAAAGAACACCTCGCGAACTCTCGAGTTGACTCGAACTGGCATAGTGGCGCGCATGATGAGGGAGTTCATAACTAGGTTATAATGAGACAATTGTACGCCCTTCATCTTCCCCGTTGTGCCCGAGGAAAAGCAGATTGTGCTGGCCACATCTTTGCTGCTCTTCCCTTGAAGATCATGAGGCGGGATGGTCTCTGCAGTTCTTCGGCCGATGATATCTTCCGGAAACTAAGCGATCGTCAGTTCAAGCTACCATCAAATTGTCACAAAGGTCATACACATACCTGTGGTAGGTTCTCCATCTTGCAGCGGATAGTAACAATCTTGATGCTTGTCTGGGACAAAGACGCAAGCGCCGACTGGATCGGACTGAGCTTCTCCTCGACAGTGACGATGTGCGTTGGATTTGTGATCTTAATGGCATGCACGATATCGTCCTGTGTTGCGGATGTATTAAGGGGCCTTCGGGTTGTAGAATGATTATCAGAATGGCTGAAAGAGAAATTACCGATGGGCTGTCTTTGATCTGGACACTCACGCGAAAATAGCACCAGTCCACCAGGTCGCATGAGCAAGGAGTACAAAGGCATTCTACTACCTGAATTAGAGAGCACAAGAAATATCATCAAATTCGCCTTTATTACCGAATTGTTAACCAATGCCAGTAAGGTATCTCCAGGCTGTAGACCCAATTTCATCCGCAGCCCCCAAGCAGCTCGAGCAGCTTGATCGCGAAGAGAGCCATAGGTGATGGTCTCGTCGGAGAAAGTTTCAACATGGACGATTTTCGATGCAGGTACCTCATCGGGGTTGTATTGTGTCATGAACTGTGGGATTGAAAGACCGGACACATCGTGAATTGGTATTACTGGCGACGTGTAAACGGACATGATAATTGAGAATGAAATATGAGAGCAGCTCACAAAGGCGATTAAATGTCTCTTGAGGAAAAGACTGGGAAGCGAGGGGGGGTCCCTGGCAGGTGGAGTTGACTATAAAATCCATCCGAGCCATTCTAGTCGGCACTACAAATAGCTCACTTGCATAGGAAAAGAGTGCGAGTCGAATAGACAACCATGCAAGAACATGAGCCGCGCAAGTCCTGGCATTTCTCTACCCTAGTTCACTAGTAAACATTACTAGTCCATGCCCCGACCGTTTTGGCCCGTGTTCAGATTGACAGATCTAAAGGATGTTTAGGGTTGGATAGGCCCACTTCTTGAACCGAGGCCCCCACGGACAAGTTGATTTGCCGGACTGTGTTTCTTGGGATCTCACTGGGGTCACTTCTCGAAATACTGTTTCAGACTACCTTTTGATCAGAATTTCGAGTGGCTCCTGGAGTGGGCTCTTTTGATATTTCATTCTTGGAAGAGAAAAGCTTGTTTATGGCACAAACATCGATCGAAAGGATGAAACGAATCTTGGAATGATATTAATGAGACTTATTCAAGTTTATTGCTATAGCCAACAGTATATAATTCCTACGATGCTCAACTCTATTCTCTTGATTCATAGATGAGCCCTATTATTCCATAGCGAGATCATGTCTAGTAGTGGCAACCTCTCCCACTATATGTAGATAGACACCTGTAAAATATGGCACCAACTGCCAATCACAGGCGTCTACAGTTTAAAAATAGTGGGTTAATAATTTTCAGTACAGGGCTGTACTAGAGATGAGAATCGTAATACCTCATTTCGAAAGTACTGGGAAAGTATGTACAATAGTAAACCCAATGGCTACTATGAAAGGATCCATTTTATGTAAAACCTTCAAGGATATATCACTACACAAGTGATACTAGTACTCCCTGTTGCATGCAACTTAAGAATTCCAAAGAGATTCTTCCACTGTTGAAATAGTAAAGGTCAAACTTTCTTAATTAAACTTCTATTTATGACTCACTGGTACCCTCATGTATTTCTTTGTCTACAAGTTGAAAATCTCATAAAGAACTGTATACTATCCACGTGACTTACCGCCCACATCACTGAGTCACCAGAAAAAAAAGTCCCCCCTCCGTTGCCCTCCCCTCCTTATGGGTCGCTGTCTGTTAAGCGGGGCTCGGCGACTCGACGTCTTTTTTTCTCTTCGATATTCTGCTCTTCCATCCCGCTCACTGTCCTCCCACCTCCCGATTTCCCCCCTCTCCAATCGCGCTTTTTGTTCTCCTGCGCGAAATCGTCTCTACAACACCATGGCGTCCGCCGACCTCCCCGCCTCCGTTGAGGCTTTGACTCTGCAGTCGACCTCCAATGTCTCCAAGTTCCCCGGCTGCTTTCCCACCTTGAATCCCGTTGATATCTACCGCGAGCACATCTCCGAGGAACTGGGTAAGATCGCCGAGATCGACCCGGCCAAGATCTATCCCCGCCTTCAATGGACAAACACTTTGGACAAAGGTGACCTGGCGCTGGCGGTATGTAATGTCACCATGCAAACTATCTTGTCTTTTTCGTCTATCAGTTCGCCCATGACGACCCTCGCGCATGTGCAGATTATGAGAAGCTAACTCCATACTGCTCCTGTCTAGGTCCCTGCCCTCCAAATCAAAACCAAGAACCCCAAGGAATTGGCCCAGGAATTCTCCGACAAGTTCCCCGAGTCCGAACTCATCCACAAGCCCGTCGTCAGCGGTCCTCAATTGATGTTCTTCTTCAAGGGTCAGCCCCTGGCGAAGACTGTTCTGAGCCGCGTTCTGAACGAGAAGGAAGCCTACGGTACCAATGGCAACCAAGGCCTTCGGGACCCCTCCGACCCCTCGAAGGGCAAGAAGAAGATCATCATTGAGTTCTCCTCGCCCAACATTGCCAAGCCTTTCCATGCTGGTCATTTGCGCAGTACCATCATTGGTGGTTTCCTTGCCAACCTCTACACTGTGATGGGATGGGAAGTGATCAAGATGAACTACCTCGGTGACTGGGGTAAGCAGTACGGTCTTTTGGCCAACGGATTCAAGTACTTCGGTAACGAGGAGGCCCTGAACAAGGACCCCATCAACCACCTGTTCGATGTCTACGTCCAGATCAACAAGGTTGTCGGCAAGGAAGAGGAGCCCATCAAGGAGTTGAAGGAGCAGATCAAGGCCAAGAAGGAGAAGAACGAGGATGTCTCCGCTTTGGAGGCCGAGGTTGCCAAGCTTGTGGATGCCAGTGAGGATGAGAAGGCGCGCCGTTACTTCAAGAGCATGGAGGACCAGGACCCCGAGGCGCTCGCCCTGTGGCGTCGCTTCCGTGACCTCAGTATCAACAAGTACAAGCAGACCTATGCCCGTCTTAACATTGACTTCGACGTCTACTCTGGAGAATCTCAAGTCAAGGCCGAGAGCATGGCCAAGGCCTACCAGAACATGAAGGAAGCTGGTGTCGCGGAGGACTCCGATGGTGCCATCATTGCCAACTTTGAGAAGCACGGCGCTAAGAAGCTGGGCAAGGCCGTCATTATTCGCAAGGATGGTACTCCTCTGTATCTGACCCGTGATATTGGTGCTATCCTCGAGCGTGATGAAGAGTACCACTTTGACAAGATGATTTACGTTGTCGCCTCCCAGCAGGATCTGCATCTTGCTCAGCTCTTCAAGATCACCGAGCTGTCGGGCCACAAGGATCTGGCTAGCCGTTGCCAACATATCAACTTCGGTATGGTGCAGGGCATGTCGACCCGTAAGGGAACAGTTAAGTTCCTGGACGACATTTTGCACGATGTTGGTGACAAGATGCACGAGGTTATGAAGAAGAACGAGGTCAAGTATTCTCAGGTTGAGAACCCTGAGCAAACGGCGGATATTCTTGGTATCACCTCCGTCATGGTCCAGGATATGACCGGCAAGCGGTGAGTTGTGGACTCTTCCATATTCTTCATGATTTAAATGATCTAAGTGCTAATTCTGTTTTAGTATCAACAACTACGAGTTCAACCTGGAGGCCATGACCTCCTTTGAGGGTGACACTGGCCCCTATCTGCAATACGCTCACGCTCGTCTCTGCTCGATGACCCGCAAGTCGGAGTTGAACGTCGATGAGCTGCCCAGTGCCAACTTCGACCTCCTCACTGAGAAGCACGCGGTGGATCTGTGCCGTCTGCTGGCTCAATGGCCGGATGTTTTGATCAACACAGCCAAGACCCAGGAGCCCGTCACCGTGCTCAGCTACCTGTTCCGTATGACACACATGCTAAGCTCTAGCTATGATGTTCTGAAGGTGATCGGTAGCGAGCCGGAGGTTAAGAAGGCCCGTATGGCCCTGTATGCTTCGGCGCGCCAAGTGCTGAACAACGGTATGCGTGTTCTGGGATTGAAACCTGTTCAGCGGATGTAAACATTCGCATATGCCTTTCATACCTTTTCCGATCCCTTTCCTTTTCCCCTTTTCTCCTTTCTCCATACCATATTCCACATTATTTCACCTCCCATATTTAGATGCATTCGGCGCTCCAAAAGCTTAGTCATAAAATATCCATTGCTTTGTCTTCCCCCAGGATCTAAGCGTAGGTGGCAATAGTACCACTCAGTCAGTGTAAATGCATACTATGTACATAGTATGTGCTAGGTCCTACTTGAAATTAAAGTCTGAATGTGACAATGTGATTATATTGAAGATCTGCTGCGAGTGCAGATAAGCGACGACAAACCATTGGCATCGGGGAATCCTTTGGACAATAGCGAAGGCTTGGCGCATTAGCGGCTGAGGCTGAGGTGGGTCAGTTGGAGAAGAAATAGTTGAACCATTCGAGGGTATTCAAGATTCCCGAGGGACAACTTATTGAATTCTTGTTGTATTTACTCTCCGGTCTCGACTCAACTCTACTCATTACTAATGACTGGTTATGGTTGAATACTATGAATACTGTGAAATTACCAAAATCAAAGACCGAAGATGAGTCAGGAAGTCGGCGATTGATGGACGGCGTCCACGGGGACCACATCTTACTAAGATTTCCCAATCCGGAAGTATTTTAATTTCTAGAAGTATAGACTGGCCTAATCGGGCAGCGTAAAAAAGGATCTGATAGCAAGTGGAGACGCGGGGAGCAGTTCAATGCTGGTCGCCGGGCCAGTTGGTATATAAAGTAGTCGAATCCTAGCATGAAATAGATTATCTCCATGATTTGTTCAGGTCAGATTCATCACCCGTAATATCGGACAAAATGGAATCGCCAATTCCCCTGGTTCATACCAGGGCCGAGGTCCCGGGCCAGGATCTAGATCTCGAACGCAATGAGGATCACCAGTTCTTGATGAACCACAGTGTCAAAGATTTCTCCTGGAGTGGTTTGACTGTCACCGTCAAGGATCGTCAGACCAAGCAACACAGGGATCTCATCAATGATATTACCGGGGATGTACAGCAAGGTAAGCATGTCCAAGTTCACGTGGTTATTTGCCCAGTGCTGACGAATTGATCCCCAGGCGAATTAGTCGCCCTGATGGGCCCATCAGGGTGTGGAAAGACAACTTTGCTCAATGTCCTCGCTCGACGACCTGCTACCTCAGGAGCCAAGGTTCATGGTGACAGCTTCATCAACGGCAGCAAGGTAAATACCGGCTCATTTGGTCGCATGACTTCGTATGTCGAGCAAGAAGATGCTCTCATAGGATCATTAACAGTGCGCGAGACACTCAAATTTGCGGCCGATCTCTCACTGCCCAGGTGTGTATTCAACGCCATCTTGGATGGCTTCGTCTCTAGTAGCAGCCTCGTACTGATATATCCTGGCTCGGTTCTAGTTCTGTGACGAAAAACCAGCGCATCGAACGGATCCACACTCTCCTTGAGGCATTTGGAATCCAACAACAGGCCAATACCCTGGTGGGCACGCCGATCCGCAAAGGCATCAGCGGCGGCCAGAAACGACGTGTCAGCGTGGCGAGCCAACTCATCACTTGCCCCAAGATCCTGTTTCTAGATGAGCCCACTAGCGGTCTAGACTCGACCGCCAGTTTCGAGGTCATCTCGTATGCGAAAGAATTGGCAAGGGCCAACAACGTGAGGCTTCAGTTGTATTGCAAATAAGCCTGCAGAATCCACTGACGATAGTTCGAGTAGATCATCATCATTGCCAGTATCCACCAGCCCTCGACCACGACTTTTCAACTTTTCGATAAACTTCTTCTTCTCTCGTCAGGTCGAACATGCTATTTTGGCCCTGTGGCTGAAGTCGACGGTTATTTCCGATCCATTGGGCACCCAATTCCCGGTAGTACCAACCCGGCGGAATTTTTGCTGGATGTCGTGAGCTCGGACTTTGGTAATGCAAAGGGTGTTGCACAAGAGCGGGTGAATGGGATTCAGCATGCGTGGGCGGAATCGGCAGAGGCAAATACTATCGCGCGGCAGGTGTCAGATCGGGTTCGATTGATGGAGAAAAAGGAGGGAGAAGGTCTGAATTTGGAAGATCTTGCTCGGCCTGGGAAGGCTAGGATCACGACTGCTCTACTATATCGGTCATTCATCAAGAGTTATCGCGATGTGGTGGCGTACGGAATTAGGATAGTCATGTATCTTGGTATGTTGTCCAGGGTGCTCCCCATGAGGGAGATGTTGGAAGTGGATGGAAATGGAATTGGAGCTAACCATGAGAATACTCACTATAGGCCTTGCTATTATGATGGGTACAGTCTGGTTGCGTTTGCACCCAGAGCAAGATTATATCCAGCCATTTGTCAACGCCATTGTATGTTGCTGCCCGGAGTTGTGTATGCTCGAAGCTAACCATTATATTCGCAGTTCTTCGGTTCAGCCTTCATGTCCTTCATGGCTGTAGCATATGTTCCAGCATTCTTAGAAGACCGAGCCAATTTTGCCAAAGAACGAGCAAATGGATTATATGGGGCAACCCCGTTCATGATTTCGAATTTTCTCATTGGACTGCCTTTTCTCTGTGAGTTTTATCGCTGTTTCCATATCCTAGAAAGTACTAACAGACTTAGTCCTTATATCGATGCTTTTTTCCATTGTCTCCTACTGGCTTTCCAATTTTCGTCCCGATGGCGCAGCTTTCATGACCTGGGTGATGTGGATCTTCCTGGATCTTCTGGCAGCCGAGTCCCTTGTCGTTCTCGTGACGGCGATATTCCCAAATTTCGTCATCTCCCTAGCATTAGTCGCCTTTGCTAATGGACTATGGATGAGCGTGGGTGGCTTCCTGGTTACACCGAAAATTCTCAATCCATTCTGGAAGTACGTCTTCCACTACATTGATTATCAGGTACGTCAAACCCCAGCTCTGATCTTCTCAGCAGTGTATCAATAACCCGTCTAATTCAATATCCAGGCCTACGTTTTTCAAGGCATGATGGTCAATGAGTTCTCACAGCGGAATTACTCGTGCGGGACGGGCTGCCACTGCATGTACACCACCGACCTCGCCGATCAGTGTCAGATCCGAGGCACCGGCGTCCTGGAGACGTACGGGTATGCAACAGGGAGAACGGGGAAGTGGGTGGGGATTCTGTTGGGAATCATTGCGGTGTATCGGTTATTCGGATGGATTGCGCTTCATTTGCGCAGGACATGAGTCTGCTCGCTTTGGTTTGCCCCCGAGGCGGTAATGTGTTGCTAGTCGTCCCAGCTGTAGCTCATCATGTCTAATTTGGGCATTGCATCATTTGTATAGTAATTGCATCTAGAGGAGAGTATAGATGTTTGAGGAGTGGCATCTCAGATTGCTATACGTGCATAGTACAAAATCAATCTATATCGTAATATTGGTGATTGAATACAAGTGTGTGAAGACTAGTTGAGACCACTTGATAAATCTACTGTATGAAAGAATATTTCATGATCAGAAATGAAATCAATTCCAGACTTACACTGGTGCAAATTATAGCAATGACCCTCAGACCTTTGAATGTCATTGGCAATGCCCATGTCAATCACAATCATGTAAACAATAGATTGCACTGCAATTCTCAGACTGTCAAAGCTCATACTAGCTCTGCTGCATCGCCTTGACCCTAGACTACTGTACTATGTAAAAGGCCAACACATGTATGTAGTACTGCATTCAACTAATCACCACTCACCACGGGGCCAACACACACTATCACCTTTGTACAACCTGACTCGATCAGAATGAGAATCTGTCTCACAATACTATCTAATTTTATCTACTACAGTAACCAACACTAGATTTGAAATCAAAAAATTCGTCGAAAATAGATCACTAGCGGGCAGAGATCACGGGGCCAAGCACAACAGGATAAAACTCAATCACCATCCACACTTCACCCATCACGATAAGGGCAAAGAAGAAAAAAAAGCTAAACCTCCGAAACAAAACAAATCAAAACAAATCAATGCCAAAAAGACCCCGATATTCAATCCATCTTGATCCCCAAATCCTCCGAAAGTGACATTGCGCACCTTGGAAAAAGAGCGGTGAAGCCGTCGACCGTGGAGCTGATGCCACCGTGCAGAAGAGGACGCAAGGGATGAGCGGGGGGAGAAGTCTACAACTACATACAATGACAAGTACGAAGTACACGAGATTCTGATCAGGGTACTCTGTTAGGGGACATTGTCTTGACAGAGTACCGGGACAATAATTTGATGGTACTCGGAAGTAGGTTGTACGAATCGACATAATGACATGCGTATGAAGCTTAATGTCATGCGGCTGGGATATGATAAGATGATCGAAATCGCGATCGGGACTGTCATTCTCAGCTAAGTAACTCGATCAACAGATACTACAGTATCTGTTTGAAAATTGGTTTGCTGGACAATGGGGTATCAGTACGGTTCAAGCTGGGCTGACAGCTGACAGGCAGAGCCGCAGTATCAGGGTAGTATGAACCCGGGCATTTCCCCTCTTTCGATGTCAAGGACAAGTATCCAAGTACATCTGAGTAGGAGGGAGGTAGAGGTACAAGTAGAGTCTAAGATTTGATGAGCCTCGGAATTGAGTAGGTCCATGCTCATCTCGTGCATTCTCACTACATTTTCAGTACACGTGCGGGGAGGGTTCAGTGGACGCAAGGAGGTGAAGACAAGACGATGAGATGGGAAGAGAAGAAGAGGAGGGAAGAAGGAAGAAGAGAGAAGAGGTAATGATAGTCTGCTGCACGTCATTTGATGCAGTCAACACGGTATACAAGCAGTAAACATACATAGTATACTACAGTAGTTATATCAGTATAGAAGTATAGAGTATACATATATACATATAAGTATAGTCACGATTATTCAGTACAGTATAAACTAGTTAGTATTTGATACCCCGCTGGCAGAATGAGTCAATTCAAGTTCTAGCTTCATTCGAGGATCCACTGATGGAAGAAGTGGCGACATTTTCGTGGCTGGCAGATTTAGTGCGTGCTCCATGTACACTAGTATAATTATAACCACTGTATGTATGGTATGTTCTGCGTGAGTGGTCAACGCAGATCCCCAAAGTTTTCGTATAGTTCTACATAGTACATACTATGGCTAGTATTAGAAGTAGTCAATAAGTATATCTACATCAAGTTACTATTCATGGTTGAGTATTCATTATTACTATTCACTATTCCTGAGTAAGGATTACAGTAAATATTCCCTTTGACTCGTAAATAAACGGCTTGCTCGGTACTGAAGTTGATGACAATTCCAGTGGAGTTGGGCCGCAACGTTGGGCTGTACAGAAATATCTTCATACATAGTACAGTAGTAATCCAGCAGTAAATAGTAAATATCAAAATCAGCAAAAATATAATGAAAGAGTAGATGTAAATATTAAAGTATAAAATGTAATCATAAATGTAAATGTAAATAATAAAATATACCAATAATTAGTCTGTACTAGTATGTGTACTTTCCGTACACATAACTAGTTACTCTGTAGAGTAGAATGTAGGAGTAGTCGAGTCACACAGACCACTCCGCCCTTTCTTTTTCTTTTCTTTTCTTCTCCGGCTTTTTCCTTTGCATCTTTTCTTTTCCTTCTTTTCTGTCTTCTGCCCTTCGTTTCCTTCTCTTTTTCCTTTTCATTTTCTATCTCATCCTTCTCTCCCTCTTTTCTCTATCCTTTTATCCCTGACCATCACATCTCATCATTTATCTCACTCATCTATTCATCTCCCCAGACTCTTTTCTTATCTATCGCTGCCTTACTCCACCACCCCCACTGGGTACCAAAGTCAGGCAGAATATATCCAAACACCCAACCCAAACCAACCCAAGCTGCAGCTGCAGTCCATTCTCAACCACTCGTCGAACTCTGCTGTGACCCACGAACACCCAACGACGCTCTCTGCGCCGCCCGACCTTTTCTCGTCTCTTGTCCGCCTAACTTCCCACTAATTTTTCGATGGAGACTGCGCCGACTGGAAGACAACATTTCGCACTCTCCGCACGTTGACAAGAGCCTGACTCTCGGCCTTTTTGCAAGTCTCTCCTGGTGATCGGTTCTTTTTAATCCAGTCGCCCGGTTGGGCAAGTCTGTCTGCAGGAGACGAGTGAGCCAGAAGACAGGGTTGAGAAGAGTGAGCGTTGTCGAAAGAGAGAGTGTGTGTGTGAGTGAGAGGAACGGAGGCTCGAGGATCATCAACAATTTGGTGGAAGGGGATAATACTACAAGCATATCACAAAAATACCTCCGCACAACCACCCAACGCACACAACCCAAGCACTGCACAACGGCCAAACTCCACTGACTCATCCTGGTGAAAAAAAAAAAAAATCATCTATTATTGATTTTATTTTATTTTTTATTTTTTTTTTCTGCTCTCTTCTCCCCTGCAGCTTCTGCCATCGGGCAAGAGTGGGTGGCTTGCAGCTCCATCAACCAAGCAGATCTTTTGCAGTGGGTAAGCCAATCCATCCCACTTGCTTTTCGTTCCCTAAACGTGCCTACGCGCCTATGTCCACGTCCACGTCCACGTCCACCAACCCCCCAATATTTTCCCCTCCCTTACTAATTCTTAGTGTGAAATCCAGTTCCCACGCTTTCCGAACCTGCAGCAGGTCGTCATGGCGGGCAAAATTAAAGGTCGCCCGGCCATGGTGGAGGATTATAATGAGGAGTGCGATGATATCGTACCCGAGAGTCGGCAGGTAGCCAATACTGCGGCCAAAGTAGTCACCAGGTCTGATCATAGATTCCCAGCGGAGCCGCTGATCGACGGCGCCAGTGACTCAGGCTATTCTAGTCGCACCGCCGCCACCGCCAACAGCACCCAATCTGCTCCGTCGGGCGGGAAGAGTCCTCCGGTCCCTCTTAAGCTGCACATGCCCAAGCAGCGAGTCGACCCTCTCGACAGGAAAGTCTCAACCCGCAGAGATCGAAAGGAAAAGGATTATTCGAGACCCGGTCACGACGAGAGTATGCGGGTTGGTGCCTATCCGGGCTCCGCCCAATATCATTCTCACGTGCCCCGGTCGCCCTCCAAGTCGCGCAGACGAGACTCTAACACTCGTCATTATCCTGACGCTGCCCACTACTACGAAGGAGGGCCCGTCTATCACCAGTCATCTACCCCGATTGATCGTCACCATCCCAACATGGAGTACCCGCCCTCCTACTTCGGTCGTCCACCCATGCCGGACTTTGTCCCTTCATCACCACATGCTCCATATGCCCCTCGTCACGCATATGGTTACGAAGAGTATCATCGGACGTCAAGTCGTCCCAATCGATCGTCTCATGCCTATCGTCACCCTGGCGGATACCACCAGGACCACGGACGCCCCATGAGTATGAGCTTCCATGAAATGTCCTCCATGGGCCCTCCTGCCATGTATGCTCCGCAAGTGAACCCTTATGATTATGGATCGGCCGCTGGTGGTGGCCCTCCTCCTTCCAACTCGGCTTATTATGCCTCATCTCCTTATGGTGGTGGTTCATTCACAGGTTATGCCGGGTCAGACTTCACCGCTCCTATGGATTACCCACCGGAACGATCTCCATCTCGGACTCGTGAGCCATCCCGAGCTCGTCGAGGGTCTCTTTATGACCGCCGCATAATGGATGATGAATTTTTCCCGGCTGACTTCGAGGATATGGAGCCCATTGAACGGTTCTCGTCGCGGGAAATGCGTGGACGACACAGTTCCAAGCCTAGTCAGGGCCGTGACGAAGATTACTACCGGAGCTACAATCCGATGCCACCTCCACCTCCACCGATGTCAAAGGCCAGGGCTGCTCCCAAAATCCACCAGAGTAAGCGACCGGATATTCTCCGTAAATCCCAAACATCCCAGGCTGTTCCACCGCGTCGTAGCTCTCGAGCTGCAGAGCACCCCGCCGACTACATGGATGTGTCTGATCTCCGTCATGCCCTTCCCGATGATGTACCACGCCGTATATCTCGAGAAGCAAGCATGATGCCAGATCGGACTCAGAGTATGCGGGAGAGCACCAGAAGATCCATGTCTTACCACGACACTGGACGAGGAGCCCGTGTAGAAGTTCAGAACTCCAGACGTCGCCGTCCCGAGCGTTCAGAGCAGTACTACTACGAGGACCGTGGCAGCAGCCGTGGCGGAGACTTGGAGGACCGGGTCTCAAACGCTGAGGAATATCAGAACATCAAGGCTGGCCGCTCAGGAGCTGCTGCATTGCCCCCGTCCACCGAGTCACTCATCCCAAAGATGGCGAACGGAGCGGGCAGCGATAATGGCAGCCGAAAGAGCGGGTCGAACAGCAGTCGTGAAAGCGGAACCGGATCCAAAGCAGGTGCAGATAAGAATATCAGTCTTATGATGGATGGGATTCAACTCGGATTCAAAGAAGAGGCAGTCCAAGGCAAAATGATTAACATTCGAAGCGATGACGCCGGCGGTTTCCACCTCAGTCTCGGTGGCAGCCGCAAGCCGAAAGCTTACTTGCCCACGGGCTCATCCTACTCTGACAAGACGGGGACAGCAAGTCGACGTGAGTTGGTGGAAGATGTGCGACGACCGCGTGAGGATCGACGCTTAGAACGAGGTAGCCGGAGGTCTTCTCAGTCCACCTATGGCCGTCGTTACTAAACAGCGAATATGATCGATAACGCGGGTAAGCACGTCTTCTCTACTCATGATTGATGTTTATCCCTGTCTGTCTCAAATGTCGGATGATCTTGTCTTTTTCTCTTTTGTCTTTCTTGATCGCTTATCAGCGACTTCATCCCATTCTTCAAAAGTTGGCGAAAAAAAAAAGAAAAAAATTAATCTTTTTTTTCTTTTAATCGCAAAGCGTTACTCTTCTCGGGGCGGATCTTGTGTGGGTTGGAATTTGGAATTAAAAACAAAAACGGTGTTTATCTTTTCTTTCTTCTTGAGCAAAGCTTCAGGGCGGGTTTGATCTCCAGCTATCTCTTCATTCTTCCTCCTCTCTGAACTCTTCACTCATCGACGAGTAACGGAGTGAGTGGAGGATCAAGGAAGAAGAGAATGGCTCACCGTCCGTCGGACTAGGAGGACTCCCTGGTTTTTCTGACTTTTTGCAATTTCTATCTTGCGCGTTTGGGCGATATCAGGCCATCCTTCTTCCAAAATCGCTTCAGCGTTGCTCAGCGTTACTTCAGCTTGCTCTTTGCTTGATTGGCTTGGAATTTGTGATTTGAGACGTCTGATGAACTCCCGGTACCGGTGATATGATTGTACGATTTTGATGACCTGCGATGACAAGTTCGATGCTTTGCCTGTTTTCTTTTTCTCTTCTTCTTTTTCTCACTTCTTTCCCTTTTCTTTGTCTCCTTTGACTTTCTATTTTTCATACATTGTTTGCAATCATCTAGCGTGTATAGCTCGCTTCGTCTTCATCGATGTCTCATGCCTCATGTTCATGTTCATGTCAATGTTTATGTTTATGCTCATGTCTTCCCTTCGTCTTTTCTCCGTGTGGACTGATTGGCAGCTGCCTTGTCTTGCTTGTCTTCTTTCTTGCCTGTTTTGTCACTGCCATGCCTCTGCTGTGCCTGATCCTCTGCATGCATCAGACGAGGCATTAGGCTCTGACTCTATCTGTCTTGGCTTGGCCCGACTTGAATTGGACATGGCTATTGCTGATCTGGTCTGCATCTGTGGAGGGAGAGAATATACCCATGTCTTATGTCCGTTTGTACTTGTCATGTCTCAACACCAGGTCATCTTCCCCCTTCTTTGGCCGTATCTATATTTGTATGAATGCCTCGTACTTTGCAGTACTAGTAGGGATAATTTGTATCACCGTAATCCAGTTATTGCAATCATCGAACAACTTAAAGCAACTAGTAACCTCAATCTCAGCATATTCCTTGTTTCTGTAGTCTTATTTGACTTGTTCTAGTTATAATTTGTCAATTGGCCATGACTCATTTACTTTGGGATACGCCGAGTTTCTAATGGATCCACTCTGCTGCTGTATACGATGTATCGTGATGCCATTGACGACGTGGAATGCCCTAATGCAATAAGCAATGAGGATGGCCCGTGCCTGATAAGCAATCAAATTCATCAATTGAGTATCAGCTTATGACTCGTCGCATTAGATGATGCTCGGAGTAAACAAGAGGCTAATTGGATGGTGAGACGACTTGGTGGGGTGGACATTCCAAGTACATCAAAAGTATCTCGCTGGCATCTTCTGGTCTTGCGAGTCTCACCTTTCTACTACTTTCCTACTCCCATATTATACTCATCATCAACTCTCAGATTTTCAATCGAGCTGTCCTTAGCCCAATTGAATATCTACGTTCAGATAGAATCACAACATCAACCCCTGAGAAATCCGACCATCGTCGTGCCCCTCTTCTCCCCACTCTACTCTTTCATATCAATCTGTATCAACTCACACCACTCCGGGTCAAAACAGCAGAATGCACTTTGCTATGGAAAATCCGCTCTCCTCATTCGAGGTATTCCTTAAAGATAACCCGAATGTCGAATTTGTCTGGCTGCAATTCATGTCATATACATCGAATACGCTCGTGCGGATTGTGCCTATCGCCAAATTCAAGAAGATGCTCCAGAACAACCAATGGCTCGCCTTGAGTAGCGCAGTCTTACATCTTGTACCAGGAGACCGATTAGCCCCAGGGGCAGGTCCATCTGGCAAATTCCATCTCCGTCCTGACTTCAGCACAGCTTATTGTCAATTCGGGTCAAATGGCACTCGCGCAGTGGTCAACGTGGACTGCGTCAATGAAAATGGTGAACCAATCCCGGAATGCGCTCGATCAAAACTACGAGACCTTCATAATATACTCCAGAGAGAGAATGAAAGCAGTCTTCTCATTGGCTTCGAAATAGAAGTCATGTTCCTCAAACCGATATACTCAGACAAGAAAATCGTTGACTATGAACCTATCAACACCCCCTTTCAACATTCATTCACAGGAATGACCCCCGAAGACCGTCCTCATATCGAGCTCATCGAAGCCGTAGCTCGAGCCCTATCATCCGTCGGCATCGCATTAGAACAATTCCACGCAGAAGCCGGACCAGGCCAATGGGAATTTGTTCTACCGCCCTCAAATCCAATCTCAGCAATAGACACTCTCCTCCGAGCCCGAGAAACAATAATGCTCGTCGCTCAATCTTACAATTACCGCGCAACAATTTCAACCCAGCCATTCCCAAATCAAGCTGCCAATGGAGCCCACATTCACATGTCCGTCAACCCTGCCAACAAAAGTCCAACTTTAACACCAACTTCAAGCCCCCTGGAAAAGGCAGAGTTCTTCTTCGCCGGTATCCAGAATCACCTCCCAGCAATCCTCGCCTTCGCCTTACCAAATGACCTAAGCTACAAGCGCGTGGGAACAGGGACTTGGAGCGGAGGCGAATATGCAGCATGGGGCTGGGAAAACAAAGAAGTAGCCCTCCGTCGAATCGAACTGAACCGATTCGAAATAAAGCTCGTAGACGGCTTTTCAAATCCATACCTTGTTCTCTGCGCTCTGGTAAGTGCCGGGATTATCGGGTTACGCGGTGGATTGGCGTTGACGGGGGGTCCTTGTATTATACCAGCTGCGCAATTATCTGATGATGAAAGACGGAGAATTGGATTGGTGGATTCTTTACCGTATACACTTGATGAGAGCTTGGATTGTTTAGAAGAGGATGGTAGGATACAGTATTTGATGGGGCCTTTGATGGTATCTTCTTATTTGGATATTAAGAGGGGGGAGATGGAGTTCTTGAGAGCGATGGATGCGGAGCAGAGGAGACTTTATTTGATTTCGATGTATTAGTTTAGTATTTTCTTGGTTTTGAATAGTATTAGGTGTGTATCAATTCTGATGCTGATATACTGCTGCTCTGTTTCGAAGTCTATACTATATACCCAAGTACGCGAACTCCTTTCCTTTGAACCAAGACTAGAGCTGACTGAAGCCATTGTCTCTCCAGCTGATCATCTGGCCAATTCTTAACAGCATCAATGACAAGATCGATGGCTGAAGTGACGGATAGCGCTCCAAGTAGGCCCATGTCATCTTGTAAGAAATACTCAATAGATTGACAGACCTTATGTACCATGGAAAGATAATTCTCTCGGTAATCAAGCGTGGGGAGGTCTCTCATCAGCGAAGTACGCTCAAGAGCACGATTTGCTGTCTCGGATGTGCCATTTGAATGTTCGCGTTCTTGTAAGGCTCTATAATGTCTGTATAAACCGCCAAGTCCCGACCAAAGTAGCGCACGGGTTGCCGAAATGTTGAAGCCAGTGTCGAATCACGAAATGTATAAGCAATCGGGAAATTGAAATCGATACCAAGTTCGGCCAATGGGTTTATTGTAGAGGGAACAGTCGTATATATCGATGAAGTAGAATTCATCTCCGCTTCGATGATATCCAATTGTCGATCAACCTGCCAATATTCTTCTACTAATTCCCAGACCAGCTCGACCTGTTGCGGTGGATTTAAATACGGCAATAATGGCACTCGTTCCAGTATTCCCGGTGCTGAAACTAGACAGTCGGTGACACGATCTAGATGGGCTTTAGGCGAATCCTCCCAATGATCTTCCATCCTCGAAGATTCCTGTAAAACGGTAGTCACACCATGGTTCAGGGCATATAAGATCTTGCCACCTATCAGGATAAAATCAAAAAGCATGTCTCGATGTTGCAAACTCACCCCTGGTATCCGAATACCCAGGAATAACCGATGACCCGCACCTGACGAATGTCGACTCACACCCCGAGCTTGAATCATAGCTAAAAGACCATGACAATGCCCAAAATAACCATCCGATCCCCTACCGGGACATTCGATAATTTCGTAGAGGTTAAGTGTCATACAAGCTGCCAAAGTTGCATCTTCTTTCATAAGGTCCGGATGCCGCAAAGCCCTCCGCAAGAGACGAAGCCCTTGGGTATAACACTTCAAGCCCAGATTCATCAGATATAGATTTTGAGTCCCGCGACCTAAATTTGAAGCTGCAAGTGCCAACCCCGAAAGTTCTAGTAGTTCGCCGTCTGCTTTTGTTGGTAGTTCGCTGAGTAGTGGCAGCCATGACCGCGTCGAACGAGATGCCCATCCTTTGGGGAAACATTTGCAAAGAAATGCTTGAATTAAATTTTGGCGCTCATTAAGTTGCTGCAATGCCTTATATTTAAGGCTGGTTTGGAACATAGAAGTAGGAGGATTTTCATCCTTGGATCTTGTAGAGGATATAGAGGGGACAAATGGTTCGCGAATCTCACCATGTCCGAGCGAGTTCATGTCTGATTTACTAGATGGCGACGCACGAATAAAAGTATGAGTCTTCTCACTGAAAGGTTTCACCAAAACGAAGACTCTCTCCTTTTTGTACCCTGTACATATGCGTTTTGAGCGTGTACAATGCGTACACTCTGGTCTTTGCTGATCACACTATATATCCTTGTCAAAACTGAAACATCATTATTCCCATTGATATGGGCTACTGACTGCGATTTTCCTCTTCCTGCAAGTATTGCAACCTTTAGATTTGCCAGCTACACCCACCATTTTGGACTTGGTCCGAAGATGTCTGGGAATCGTGGGTCTTGGCTTTCAGCCCTAGGTCAAGAGGCGAAGCATTGCCAACGGTAGTTTAGTGCCTTTGACTATTGGAATAGATCATTATTATTTGATTGGGGATTTCACCTTGTTGAGAAGAGTATACAGAGTTGGAGTTGGCATGAAATGTCTTGTCTTGCTGAAATGAAATTGAGGCTGAGGATGACTCCAATCCCACGCTAAATCCAAAAGGGTGGTGATCTTGCGAGCTTCGACGATCCACTTGGAACTTCATGAATAGTCCAACTTTTTTCTATTTTATTGAGACAGAACAATGTCTATAAATGTCATTGATTCCTACTAAGATGGGGATACTTGCTCTGGATTTCCACCATCCTCAATCTTGCAAACGAGTGCGCTTGACCACAACCTTTTCGGTATAATGTCGGCATTATACTATAGTATAGATCGCAAGACTCTCAGAACTATAACCGCCTCGGATTGTTAACACACAAGAAATTCACCGTCAATTATGTTTGACAGTCACTCTAAATTAGGCATTGCCCAGATAGTCTTCTATATACCGATTGTCATTCTGGCAATGTATCTTGCAATTTGTCGACATCAACGACCACGCATGGCGTGGCTCATCCTAGTCATTTTTTCTATCAGTGAGTGTCGAGCCCATCCATCGAATGCTTCCACCTCGAAGCATGGGAAGTGAATTAATGTTATGGATTCTAATTGAGCTTTAGTTCACATCACCGGTGGTATTTTAGTTGTCATTTGGGGTCAAATACCAAGAACTGGATTAATGGTCGCTTCCATTATCTTCCTTAGCACAGGCGTATTCCCTTTGATCGCTGCAACTCTCGGTCTGATTCGACTAATGTAAGTTGAAGCCTGATTGTACTTAGAGATCAAAACCATTGTCAACAACATTCCCAAAAGGCTCTTTTTTAATTTTGCACAGCATGGCCATGGGAAGACATGGACTCGCGAATCAACCGCCATTTGGTCTTAACTCGCGCCCTTTTCTTCGTCGCTCTAGGCCTTACTATTTCCGGTGGGGTGTTAGAAGGCAGTGACGAAGCTAGTGATCTAAAGATCGGCTTGAAATTGGCCAAAGCTGGCTATAGTCTTGTCGTGGTTTTCGTGGCCTGCTTACTAGCCATCCAAGTCACTCTCTGGACTCGATGGTCGAGTATTTCAAATGCAAGTCAAATTGTAAGTTTATTCGTTCTCTGGCTCAGCTTTCTAATCATACTTATCAATTTGCCATTCTACTCAGCTCCTGAAATCCGCAGCCTTAGCAACCCCATTCATAACCGTATGGATTTGGTACCTCTTCCTGTTGGTCTTTCAGCCATTGGACCCGTAATGGAACAATCTGAATGGTCGCATTTTACCATTCCTTTTTATGGGCTTGATAATGGAGTACTGCGTTGTGGTTCTTTATCTTGCCACGGGGTTCATCATTCCTCGTTGGGACGGCAGGACACAAGCGAAGAGATTGTCCGTTCCAGATACTCCAGATCATCAAGAGCATGTACTACGATGAAGAGATTTCTACACGTCTTATCCTTGTATATTACAGGCAAGGGCTACGATATGGAGTCAAACTCCCGCGCCAAGGGAAAGCAACCGACGGAGATATAGATAGGCAGATCAATGGCAGAAGGATGTTTTGAAGTATCGATGTTGGAAGAATTGGACCAGAGTATACTATTCTACTTTGTATCAAAGTAATTCAACTCTCGAGATCTGAATCAAGTCCCCCATGTAATCTTTCGCTAATTTATCACTGATTTTGGTGATCACAGAACCAATTCGAAAAGCTCTTCATTATTCACAATGGCCTTTGGATGCTCATACCGATTCACTCAGCGGAAATGCCGGTGTCTGATACTGTAAAAGATCGAAATGCTACTGCCATCACATACACTACTGTAGCGTGGGTCAAGCAAGATGTAATTGATCGTCGAAAGTGGAGATCCTTTGATACTGGATGTACAGATATACTTCAAGTTCTTTGGAGCTCCATTCATATCGGCCTTTAGATTACAATATATACTCGAAATGAAAATCAATCTGCGCACTCTAGTGAATTTTTTCTATTATGGACTACATCCTTTTTCTTATTTTTTAACTATAAACTTGAGATGATCACTGCTAAACCCCGCGCAAAGTACATCCCACGTGACTGTTGTCGGGTCAACCACCACCTATCAACAAATCCCCAGCCTCCCCAGCGAGCCACTCCAACCTCCTCATTTTCGAGGTTTGAGAAAAGGCTCTCGTCGACTTCTGTGTATTTTCCCACTCTTTCAACCTCTCATTTCTACTACTAAATACATCTTCAGGAAGACACGCATCTTTTTCAACGCCAACACTTGCACATCGCCCCGGAACGAATACTTCTATTTTGATCTGGCGTTGATCTTTAGTTCAAGGTAAGCCATCTATTACGACCTAGGAATGTGTCAATCTTAACTCACATTCCATCAGAGTCTTGTCCTGAGCCCTGCGCTCTTGACCGCTCTCATCATTCACCATGGCGCCCGTGCTACCGATTGGGGATTCCCCCGACATTCCAGTGATGTCTGTAGAGGCTCGCGATACTCCACAAGACTCTCTACTAGATGCCACTCCGACACTCAACTACAATACCCTCGTTGCCCGTGCCGATTCGACCACTACTGGCGCGACAACAAGACCCGCCCGTGGGCAGGGCACAGTAAGCCCAAACAGCATCAAAATGCAGGGCCTTATGGCCCTCTTTGCTCTCATCGGTGCCGCCTTCGTGATAGCTGGTATCTGGTTCTTCTTTTGGGCCAAGAATGGCGGGTTCCATTGGCGCAAAGGAGACTGGGATGACTACAAATCTACTGTATTGCGCCGAAAGGGACCCGATGGCCGAACTCTCAGTAACGCTACCAAGAGTACCAAACTAGGCGGCGGCAGTGTCGTCGGCAAGGGCTACAGTGATGATGGTTACAGCTACACGGATTATGATACCTATGCCGAGACCGCGACACAAATGACCGAAGAAAAGCCCAAGAAGAAGAAGCGCAATTTCAGAGAAACGGCCAAGCAGAAGTTCCTGCGCCGTCACAAGGATGAGCGTTACGAAGGCGAAGCTGACGATGATGTTCGTGCATATCGCGAAGAGAAGCCCGCTCGTATTGGTGGAATGAACAGAGAAGCCGATGGGACATATCATGGTAGTGACTACGATTCATCTGCTGTCCCCAGCAATTACCAACAAAGTGAGATGAGTGAAGTCCGAGACTACGCATACGAAAAGCCCCGCGAGCAACCTCGTCGCTCTCATCGCGGTACTCACCGGAGTACCCGGGATTTCTCCTTCACTGCCGGCAGTGAAGACATCCTCAGCCAAACCACAGAAGAATCTCACCTCCGCGACCCCTCTCAACGCCGTCAAAATCGCCGACGAGACCGTGAACATCGCCGCAGTCAAGCTCCTCCTTCCGCACCTTCTTCCCGTACCAGCAGTCCCCGCAAGAAAGACCGTCGCTCTATGCCAGGACACTTCACTGAGCCATTGGACTTCTCTTCTGCCGGTACTCGCTCGGAGTACCAATACTCCAATGTCGATACTGAGGAATCTTCCGGTACGAAGAGTTATCACCATCCGATCCCCGGTCTCACCAAGGGCTACCGTCGGGATGGTCGTGATGAACGAAGCCACCGTCGCCGTCGCGATAGTCTGAGTGACAGCGACTAAGACTAATGATGTAGCTATGTTTGCTTTTGTGTTTTGTTATTGATAATTTTGCAAAGAGAATGATTGATGCACTGGATATATGGAATTGATACCTACTTTAGGGTTTATGGGATTTATTGATCGAGCGTTACTTTGTTGGAATATGGCTGGATGGCTATGGGATATTATACTAGGAATGTACATAACGACGAATTTGGAATATTACGGACTTGAATATCCTTCTATACTTGTATTCTCTAGATCAATTCTTTTATTTTATCCTTTTGATCAATACTGATTGCTTTAGTAACTATGTTTACTGAATGACTAATCAATCATGCAAGCTCCAACTGCATTTTTGACTCTCGAATCTTCCAATCTGAGGGGGTCGTGGACGGTTGATTAATTGATTATTTGCATATTTCTCACATGCCATGCAGAATCTCACATGGTATTGATCTTTTCTTCCGGGGAATTCTGGGTGAAATAGCTTGCGTCGGCATTTATACTCGTTTCCCCCCTTCGCTACTTTTCGTCCTTTTCCTTCTCTTCTTCACCTTCAAAAAATCTCCCCCCGAAATGGACCATTCGGAATCTTCACCGTCTACAAAGTCGCAAGTTCATTCTTCAAGTCGACACAATGATGATTTTGAAGAACAGGAACAGCCGAGAATGGCATTTTCAGAAGCTCAAATTAAAGAAGCGACACAACGCGAACATAACATGTCTATTCCCACCGCATTCCGGCTTTACTCCAAAGCCGTCTCATGGTCCATTGTGTTATCTACCGCAGTCATAATGGAAGGATATGACCTTCTTCTAATCTTTTCCTTTTTCGCATTTGAGCCGTGGACAAGGAAATATGGCAAATTGCAGCCAGATGGTACCTACGCTCTGTCCGCAGCCTGGCAGTCCGGGCTTAACAACGGAGCATCAGTCGGTGAAATAATCGGCCTGTTCATCAACGGATTTGTCGCGGAGAGATTTGGATATCGAAAGACAATGATTGGCGCCCTATTTTTGACTATCGTTTTTATCTTCATACCATTCTTCGCACCAACCGTCGAGGTTCTGCAAGTCGGTCTCATCTTAATGGGCATTCCGTGGGGTATCTTCCAGATACTTCCAGTATCATACGCATCTGAAGTATGCCCTGTATCTCTTCGAGGTCATTTGACAGCCTATATCAATCTCTGCTGGGTGATCGGCCAGCTCATCTCGTCCGGAGTTCTAAGATCTCTACTGAATCGAACCGATCAATGGTCATATCGTATTCCTTACGCTCTGCAGTGGATGTGGCCGGTCCCCCTCATTGTGGCTATTGCTTTTGCACCCGAATCGCCGTGGTGGCATATTCGACGTGGTGATAGAGATGGAGCCAAGGCCGCTCTTCACTCCCTTACGGCCCGTCATACAGACGATGCAGTTGATCTAGATGCTGCCGTCGAAGTAATGGCATATACCAATAAACTCGAAGAAAAGGCTACGAAAGATGCAAGCATTGTCGACTGTTTCAAAGGTTATAACCTTCGTCGAACAGAAATTTGCTGCTTCACGTCGATCACGTCGATAATCTCCGGTACAACTCTAATGGGTAATTCCACATATTTCTTCGAACAAGCCGGCATGGACCCAACCAATGCATTTGATCTGACCATGGCCCAATATGCAATTGGAATCGTGGGTATTGTCTTCGCCTGGTTGATAATGACCCGTTTCGGTCGCAGACCGCAATATATCTCTGGACTCTTCCTTCAATTTATTTTTTTGGTCGGAATCGGAATCACAGGCGTTGTCGACCCGGGAAATAAAAATGTTTCATGGGCTACAGGTGCACTCCTATTAGCTTTTTCGCTGGTCTACCAGTCCACCGTCGGACCACTATGCTATTCCATTATCTCCGAGATGTCATCCGTCAGACTTCGTGCTCAAACCACCAGTCTAGCCTGGAATGTTTACAATATCTTCAAGATCATCAACGGTGTTCTCACCCCGTATATGATCAACCCCACGGCCTGGAACTGGCAAGCAAAGGCCGGGTTTTTCTGGGGTGGATTATGTTTACTCTCGTTCGTTTGGGCCTTTTTCCGGCTCCCCGAGACGAAAGGGCGGACATATGCCGAGCTTGATATTCTATTTGAGCGAGGGGTGAGTGCTCGGAAGTTTGGGAGCAGCTCGGTGGATATATTTTCTAGTAAACTATATGAAGAATCAGAGGAATTCCGGCATGATCTGGTAACTCCCAGTGATAGGAGAGACAATGTTGTCAGAAGTGAGAAGCGTGGAGATGGAGATGGAGAGACGGTCGGGGTCACCGAGTTGGGCAAAGAGAGGACTTAGTATAGTCTAGTCACTGCTCCTTTCAATGAAATATCCGAATACAAGTTTGCCATGACGATATGGATTCAAAAGCTGGCCAATCATTCTAAATCAAGCTTTTCATCTCAAGGTGGAGAGTAAAATGGCCTGAATCAAGATGAATTGAATTTAATCCATGCCAGCCCCATTCAAACTGGATCATATCTCAACCAATTAATGGCGTCTCTTCGATTTAATCAGTGGACCTGCTCGCCGATTTACCCAATTAGGCAATTCAGGGCGCTGTGGTCGCCACAAAGCAAGACTTGTTAACCGCCGTGGGGTTGTGTATGTACAGTATAAAGGTATTCTGGAATCGCTATTGATTTCTATTCCATTAAAAATCTACCAACAAATATTCAATTCAATTCAATTCAATAAATATGTCGCATTCAAAAGAGTGGCAGAAGATGATCCGGGGTGAGCCCTACTGGGCAGGCGATGAAGATCTACAAGAGAATCGTGCCCGATGCAAGAAAGCCTGTGAAGAGTTCAATGCCGCCAGCACCGCTTCTCGACGACGCAAAGTCGAATTATGGCGAAAGTAAGATTTAAAATTACCATCATCGACTGCGATATTCTCCAGATAACACGCAACTGGCCTGGAATCGAACCGAACCGTCACTGATCGTTTGTTTCTTATAGTATAATCATGGATACTCGACCAATGCCCCCCGTCAACCCAGACCCGAAAGAAGACGAAGCTCTATTCGACGAGACAGATCCAGTCGTTGATGGGCCGATCTCTGTGGATCATGGGTTGAATTTCAGAGTTGGTAAAGGGTCATTCCTTAATTTTAACCTTCTCGTCCTCGATACCTGTCTTATCACCATTGGCGAGCGCGTACTCTTCGGACCGAATGTTTGCATATATGGCGCGACACATCCGATGGATCCAGCTAAGCGAATGGGTCTCAAGGGCCCTGAAGCTGGTAAAGAGGTTCATATTGAAGATGATGTCTGGATTGGAGGTAGTGCCATCATTTTGGCTGGTGTTCGGGTTGGGAAGGGAAGTACTGTTGGAGCTGGCTCGGTGGTTACTAGGGTATGATTGGGAGACTCAGTTTACTAAGTATTGTATTGGATATCTTCAAGCTGACTCGTGAATAGGATGTACCTCCATTCCATTTTGTTGCTGGAAACCCGGCACGAGTGATTCGACGGGTTGAGACTGAGATGGACCCAGAGCAACAATAGACAATAGACCTGGGGTGATATAGAATACTGACTATAAAACAATAGAATCATGATCCAATTGGGTGAAAGTGTGTTGTATAATATCCAACGTGAATTGAAGAGAGCCGCTTTCAAGTACTATACTCCCCTGGGCACTGCTCTTATCCAACTGGAAGTTTAAAGTGGACTTTGAACACTCCTACAATTCGGAGATATAAATACAACCAAATCAAAAATCCCCTAGTACCCTCCAATCCAATCCGACGTATCCGGTTTGCAACATTCTGGAACATTACATTGGCATGTGGCCCAATTGATCGTCTTTTCTGTCACGCAAGGATGAAAAATACCTCAGATTCAGCCAGAATGACGTGCCGAGGAGAACACCAGCTGATTTCCAAGCAATCTTTTTATCACAAATCCACGTCTTGTTCATAATAATATAACAAGATCCGTGACTGTTACAATCCTAATCGATTTTATTCCATAAATAATATCATCAATCCTCATCAGCTATCCCTCTCAATAGAGCACCGCGTGTATTCACATACACTGTGTATAGTCATCCATCACCATTTACCATGACCACAGAAGAAATCCGACCGTTACTAGCACCAGAAGATCGTCAAAATGATCTCCAACTCGCCGTTTCCACAGATTTAACCGATGGATTCCCAGATAGTCTCCCTGGGTCGAATCACAGTAAAAACCTCCGTTGGTCCAGCGCATATATCCTCGTTGTATCGCGTGTGATAGGAAGTGGCATCTTCGCTACTCCAGGGTCGATCGTCAAATCAACAGGAAGCATCGGGCTCACTCTCCTAGTATGGATTTTCGGCACGATTCTAGCTGCATGTGGACTCTCCATCTCGATGGAGTATGGATGCATGCTTCCTCGTTCGGGGGGAGACAAGGTAGGTAGAAAGATCTCCACCATTAATGACGGTACGATATACTTCGAACATATGACTGAATGCTTCAATTTCCAGGTGTACCTGGAGTATACATATCCCCGACCGAGATTTCTCGCATCCACATTAATTGCCGTGCAAGCCGTTGTGCTTGGTTTCACAGCGAGTAATTGCATAATTTTCGCCAAGTATACACTTTTCGCACTGAATATTGAACCAACTGATCTCCAACATAAAGCACTCGCTGTCGGTCTACTAACAGCTATCACGATAATTCACGGCTGCTTCCTACGAACTGGGATTGTCATTCAAAATGCGTTGGGTTGGGTTAAGATCTTCTTGATTGGAGCTATGTCACTCACTGGATTATGGGTGATTCTCCTCCAATTCTTCGGAAACTCGCATCAAGTTACACAGCCCGGATCTTCCAGCCATTATCTGCACTCGTGGGATTCTATGTGGGAAGGCTCGAATTGGAGTTTGGGTTTACTTTCGACCTCCCTTTTCAAAGTGTTCTATTCCTATGCAGGATTGAACAATATCAATAATGTTCTCAGTGAAGTACACAATCCTATTCAGACAATCAAAACTGTCTGTCCATCGGCACTGTTAACGGCGGGTGGTTTATACCTCTTGGCAAATCTGTCGTATCTTCTCGTCATTCCCTTTGAAGATATCAAAAATAGCGGGGAACTCGTTGGCGCACTACTTTTCGAGCGGCTGTTTGGAGACAGTATTGGAAGAGTATTATTTCCTCTTGCAATTGCCATATCCGCCGCCGGTAACGTGATGGTTGTGACATTTGCTCTGGTATGTCTTTTCTCGCAGTGGTCGCATATAGTTTCTAATTACAATTCTAATTACAATTCTAGGCTCGAGTTAATCAAGAAATCGCCCGACAAGGCTTTCTACCATGGCAAAAGATAATTTCATCTTCAAAACCCTTCAACACTCCTCTTGGAGGACTTATCGTCCATTACATCCCATCTCTACTTGTCATTGCTCTACCTCCACAGGGAGACGTCTACAATTTCATCTTAGATGTAGAAGGATACCCAGGTCAATTATTCGCGTTGGCGATAACCATCGGCCTTTTAATCTTGCGATATAAAGAACCAAATCGACCTCGGCCTTTTAAGGCGTGGATTCCTGCTGTTTGGCTGCGTGTTTTTGTCTGTTTGGCTCTATTGGCAGCGCCATTTGTACCACCTCCAAATTGGAAAGGTGATGTCGACTTCTTTTATGCGACGTATGCCATTGTTGGAATCGGAGTGTACGTTTATCCCCAACTGGTGATGGAGTGATCCCTGTTAATATACTCGTGCAGTATCATTTTCGCTGTTATATATTGGTATGTATGGACTGTGCTTTTACCTAGATGGGGAGGATACAAATTGGAGGAATCGGTAGAAGTGTTGAATGATGGGACAAGTATCGTTCGACTTGAGCGAACGAAGTAGGGCTGGGACTTTGATTGTTTCCAACCACATGGGCACGCCACATTGGGCTTTGCTTTGCTTTTCTGATGTTAGTTCTCGAAGACCGAGGCAACGAGACACATTCGTCTTGATTGTTGATGAAGCAATGATATTTTATAGCAAATAGATTGATTGAGCGAGCGGCAGAGCTAAATACTGGCCGGTATAGTTCTAGATAGAAGATCTCGTCTTCTTTTAGAGGAGAAAGATGCCATATCCATCTAAGTAGGTACATATATAATCTCTGGGTAATGGGCATCACACGCAGTAATGGTTCAATGGTCTCCCGAGACCATTGAACTCGGTTGTAGTTGTAGTATGCAGTTCAGGTAGCAGAGACTTATGGGCTATTAAAATTATAGTTTGTTTTTTCTGCTTGAACTGATTCTTAGCTGCAGAATCATGTATTGCCACTGAATCCCCACAAAAGCCTCGGCGAACCGTGTGGGGTGCATATTGGTCATCAAGTACGGAGTAGTACCGCTCGAGAATAGCAAAATTTCCAATGAAACTCGTATTTAAGTTAAGCAATTCGCTTCACATCGATCATCTCTGTATCCGCAATCCACTTCATTGTAAATATTCTACAACATGTCCCAGCGAAAGTACTCAGACGAACAGCTTGAAGCATACCTCAAGCGCATCTCGTACCCCGCTACCAAACCAGGACTCTCTTTGGTCCAAATTGTCCGTCAAAATATCGAGCAAGATGCCCTTGCTACTTTATGTGATCTGCAACGGAGACATCTTACCTCAATCCCTTGGGGTAACTCGGCCTTGCATTATTCGCAGCATCACACGATCTCTATAGATCCGGACAGTTTATTTGAAAAGTTGGTCGAACGCCGATTGGACGGTTATTGTATGGAGAATACAGGGATCTTTCAAATCATCCTGCGATCTCTGGGCTATTTCGTATATGCTACAGGTGGTAGAGTAGGCCATGCTGCAGCTACCGGGGTTGATAATGGATTATTCACGCATTTGTATGGATTTGATCTGTTTGCTTGAGGATCTACTGGCTGACCATGTTATTATAGGAGCCACATGGCTTTGATTGTCATGATTGATGGGATCAAATATATGGTCAGTTCTGTCTACGATCCGCGTCTTCAATATCTCGACTAGTGATTTCCATTCTAATGACTCAAACAGGTCGATGTCGGGTTTGGCACCAATTGTGCTACTGCACCTTTGCCTTTACAAGAAGGGGCATCAGCTACGCGCATCGCACCATCCGAGATGCGCCTCATCAAGGATTCTCTGGTTGAATGCACCGATAAGAGCCAAAAGGTCTGGATCTACCAAGTCAGACATAACCCGGAAAGCGAGTGGCTGTCAATGACCTGCTTCTACGACATGGAGCTCTTGCCACAGGATTTCGAACTCATGAATTTCGCTACTAGTCAGAGGAGAACGAGCTGGTTTACTCAATCGTTCGTGTGCACGCGAATGATCCTCAACGCAGCCGGGACAGAAATCATCGGGCAATACATCCTGGCCGGAAAAGATATCAAGAGAAGATTGCATGGACAGACAGAACATATTCAGGCACTCGGAAAAGAAGAGGACCGGGTCAAGAGCCTAGCAGAATTCTTCGACATGAACCTTCGAGCCAATGAGATCCAAGGGATTCGCGGGATGACCTCGGAGATCAAATAGGGTACCCGGAGAACTACCAAAATTGTGGGAGAAAGGAACGATTGGAAAGGTATGATACAGCGATGTTTCTAGAAATTGCGTTGGAAGGTATGTAGAGTAATCGAGAAACATTGAACGCGCAGAAAGGTAGATAATAGGATAGACGTCGCAATTTTGAGGCTTAGAACATCCGCCTTTCGATCTGTGATGATGATTGGTGAATCAGTAAACTGTTGATAGCTCCAGAGTGTATTTTAATATGGATATTTGGTTTCTTCCTACCTTCCAAGTGTTGCTCAGCTCAAAGCCAGGCGGCGCTTGCGGGTTACTGGATTGTCCTCTCCATGATCCGGTCAGACGGAGGTCACGCTCCATCACTGTTTCAGTAGTTAGTCTCGGTGCGGTATTTCGAATCCAGTGCGGATTTTTCCCCAAATCAATTGACTCGTTTTCGGTGGTGCACGGTGGTGCTCGTCGCAATTGGACATCACTTACTTTGCTATTCAAAAGGTTAGCCGATGAGTTCAGACCCGACCGCAGCCGATGGAGTTGAGGCACAACTTACTCTATCCCACAGATCCTTGTTCCAACGGGCCTTCTTGCCGTCATTTCCAAGCTTCTTGGTGTAGTAGAGACCAACACCAGTCACACCGAACATCTGTCAATGGTGAGTAATAGCTCGACAGGGACTGGCCGAGGGAATGTGTCGGCAGGACATACGGCGGTGATGATGCCCCATGGCAGGAGAGCCTCGAAAGGAACAGGCATAATGAGAATCTGAAGGAAAAGGAAACAAAAAGAGAATCCAACAAGAAGAAAACACCGAGTTCCGGCTGGATTTTGTTGATTTCACACGGTGGAGGGGAGTCGCAAGTGCAGGCGGAGGCAAGCGGCGATTTGCGAGGTCTGCGCGGTCTCAAAGGGGATTAGCGCTTCCTGAGTCAGCCACTGCAACGACACTCCCCCAAAGGGCCAAGGGGGAAAGCAGAGCGCATTCGATTGCAAAAGGAATTCTATCTGGACGTGGTTTGTCTATCGACGCGTTTTGTGCATATCTGGATCTCGCGCTCTACTGTACTTTCTTTGAACGAGGTACTTATCTCTCTGCGACACGTGTTTGCGACCTGTAAGATCCCCCCGAACTGACAGCCTCTTGCTGCTCTTTAGCTACATTGCGCTCGTACCACCCCGACTTGCGACCAATATTACTCGTTGTGAAGCTGGAACCCGCCTTGATAGTTTGCGTGGATCTTCACTACTACTACTTAGGCTCCAGATGCACCCCCGGTCAAAACCGACGTGAGCGGGGTGGCTCTGTAGCTTATCTCGATTGGCACTTGAACAAAGACAGACATCGCCCCCCCTCACCCGCCCGAGTCTTTGCGCGTCTAGTGTGACGACCCATTTCACCCGACCTGGCGACTGCGGTAGCTCTGAGAATGGCGGCGACGGAGCCGCCAGTTAATGAGGATCCGGGAAAGCTCGATCCGCCTGTGGACCAGGTCGACAGTGACCTGGATGCCGAAGGGGAAGAGGAAACCGACTTGTATCATATGGATCAGCAGCTCCAAGACGCGGTTCACCGAGCATATACTGGAGAAGTGGCCGAAGAGGATGGCAGTGACGAGCATGACGAAGCAGCGCGCCTTGGCGAGACGAACGCGCCGGTTGATGGCGAAGATGACGAAACAGAGCCAGTCGGCGCTGTGAAAGTTATGGATAATGATGCATCTTCGGGAGCTGAGTCTGAAGCTGCAGATGCAGATGGGGAAGCAGATTCGGCCTTTGAAGACGACAATGATCGAGACGTCTCAGCTGCGGAACCTAGTGAATCTGATTCAGCGGGGGAAGAAGAGGAAGATTGGGAGGCAGAAAGCAATGGGCAAGAGGATGCAGATACCGATAATCGAAGCCGTGTGATATGCATGTGAGTACCAGGGGAAAACAACTCCATTCTGTGTAAAGGAGCGGTAGCCAGACTGAGCCTGTGAACTGACATAAATCTACACAGCTTCTGCAGTCAGGACGAGGAACATGATCCGGGTGAAGATTTCGAAGAATGGCTGACCTGTACTACTTGTGGTGATCATTGTAAGTGAATTTATGCGGGGTGCGGCCGGAGCTAAAAGCTTAAGCCTCCCCCTTTCGCCCGATTTTACTGGTTGCTGACTCGGCATCCCGACAGCTCATCGGCAATGCGCTCGCGATCAAGAAGCATTTAGTGATTCAGAAGGTAAGTGGATCTGGCATTTCAAACAAACGCCCAATGTCCCCGGGTCCTTACCGATGGGGCCCACTCGCTAACGTGGGAGCATGTAGATCCTTGGAAATGTCTCCCTTGTCGTGGAAATCAATCAGCCTCTGACCCTGTTGAGACTCAGACATCTGGGTCCAGGGCCACGCCATATTTGAAAAGGGAGCTTATGCCGGCACATGTGGGAAGAGAAGGGTCTGATTTTCATTCTATCTTCGATACCAATATCAGCGACGAATTGTTGAATAGTTCACGGTCATTACGGAAGAGGAAGGCATCATCAGCTGATGCCGACGAGCATATTCCCGTTCTCAGAAAGCGACGGCGACAAATTGAGCTTCTAGGTGGCGCTGATATCTTACTGCAGAATGGCGATGTCACTGAGGAATCTCGCTCAGTGCGACCGCGACGGACTCGTGGAGTTGATCGAGAACATTGCCGGGTTGTTTCCAAACAACATGGTAAACTCGTGGTGGGATTTCGGCTGGACGAGAATAAAGTCTCTCGAATTCTCACTACGCAAAGCCGACCGAAACGCAGTCATAAAAAGAAGCTCCCAAAGCCGGCGCCCACGCCACAAGAACCCCAAGCTCATTTCGCCCCAATCCCCCCTGCTCCCTACAACTACTTCACTCCATTCACGGATCGAGACGGTGACGATGCTAAAAAGCCCTATGGGGGCATACTATCAGAAGCAGAAGCCGACACCACGAAGACTCTACCCTTGCAGAACGACCGAGATAAGTTCGAGACTGCTCGTCAAAAAGCCGAAGAAGAATGGCAACGGCGGGTACGAGATGCAGAGTTGAATGGTGAAGCGACACCAACTGCATCAGCCAAAGTGTCTGGACCACCTTCAAAGATCAAGTACATCAACTTCGGTGGCTTTGAGATCGAGACTTGGTATGCTGCGCCTTATCCCGAAGAGTATAGCCGCAATCGTGTGCTATACATCTGTGAGTTTTGTCTCAAATATATGAACTCCGATTATGTTGCTTGGCGGCATAAGCTCAAGTGCCCTGCCAAACACCCGCCTGGCGATGAGATCTATCGCGATGGGTCAATCTCAATCTTCGAGGTGGACGGACGAAAGAATCCTGTCTACTGCCAGAATCTCTGTCTTCTTGCTAAACTATTCCTTGGCTCTAAAACTCTTTACTACGATGTCGAACCATTCTTGTTCTATGTCATGAGCGAGTATGACGATCTTGGATGTCATTTTGTTGGCTACTTTAGCAAGGAGAAACGACCAAGCTCCGCCAACAACGTCTCATGTATTCTCACTCTCCCTATTCATCAACGCAAAGGCTACGGCAACCTCCTGATTGATTTTTCCTACCTTCTCACCCGCATCGAGGGCAAAAGCGGCTCGCCCGAAAAGCCTCTCTCCGATATGGGCTTGGTCTCATATCGAAACTATTGGCGGTTGATACTATCCTATCAACTTCGCGACCTCAAAACTCCCATCAGTATTGCAGACCTCTCTGACCGGACAGGTATGACTGCAGATGATATTGTGTCCGCACTGGAAGGGCTTCGTGCTCTCGTGCGGGATCCAATCACTAAGACCTATGCATTCCGGCTGGATACCAAGTATTTTGAGGAGGTAATCCACCATTGGGAAAGCAAAGGCTATGTCACACTGAACCCAGATGCATTGCTCTGGACCCCTTACATCATGGGCCGGAATAATCAGACCCATTTCGACCGCGCTCCACTTCATGCTGTCGCTCCAAGAGAGGACATCGACGAGGAAGAAGAGGAAGACGAAGAGTCACCCACAAAGTTGGCTGCCAACGGGGTCGAAGAGCCGGAAATCAATGGTGTTGGGCCAGACAGTCTAGGAGACTCCGCTGGTCCGCCTTCTACGGCGCTCATGCAGCCCAATGGCATCCATGAGCCTGAAACCGCCGAGCCTCCCCTTCCCGACCCTGCCGCTGGTATCCCTCCATCTCGATTCGAATTGTGGCCCCCAGTGCATGTACCTCCGGTGTCTAAGCGGAAGCTCGGTCGCCCCTTTGGCACTAAACATTCTTCTCGACCTTCGATGACCCCAACAGCTACCCGTACGAGTGGTCGTAATACTCCTCGACGAGCATCTGGTCTACCACTATTCACACCTACCACGAATACATCTATGCGCCGCGGTCGAAGCGCCAAGAATCCAGATTCTCCAGTCGCAGAATCAACTCCCACACAAACTAACGGTGTTGATCCAGACGAGGAGGCGGTTGTGGATGAGGAGACCGTGTTAGACCCGAGCCCCGAAGATCTCGGACTTGTCATGGAAAACACATCAGGAGGCAGAAAGACAACCAAGCAGACCAATGGAGTAGTCGACGAAGAGGAAGATGCCGAAGGGGAACCTGATGAAACTTTGGAGGCAAATGGGGTCGAAGAGGACGAAGCCACAGTTGAAGACTTACCCAAGACACCCGGGAAAAAATCGAAATCGAAATCGAAATCAAAATCCCGCTCCCCTGGAACAGCAGTTTCACAGCGTTCCAGGGGGAAACAATCCGAAAACCATCCCAAGACCCCACAATCTGTCAGTCGAAAGGCTCTCGTTGAAAAGATTCAAGTGATGATTCCCGTGGAGACTGGGTCGACTTCCAAGAAAGGGTCAGCTACTACCCCGACGGCCAACACCAACGGTATTGATCCTGACCTAGATGCCGAAGGAGAAGACGATCCCGACGCAGACGGTGAATACGAAGTAGACGGTGACGTGGTCATGGAAACATGAGTATTACCACGTAGCATCTGAACCGGCGTTTTTTATGATTGAACTTGATTTGGATCTTTTATCTTTTCCATCTTTATCCTTTTTTTCTACTCCCTCTCTTCTTTTTCTGACCCTTCCACTTCCGCTTCTTTTCTGGATTCATAAATGGACACTTCTTGTATCCCAGCTTCATTTTTTACTATTTTCTCTTTTGGGTTCATGGTTATTTGACGAAGACCCGGTTGTGCAAGCATGTTGCTCGGTGCTTTGGGCTTTTCGATTGTTCAGCCAGGGGCGTAGGTGGTGCTTGGCGTTTGTTGGCTATTATTTAATCCATATCCTCAATTGTATTATTTATCTGTGCAATATACTACTAGTATATTAGTACCTAGTATACTAGGTAGTAGTCGGAGTATTCTATACTAAATGCCCTGAATGCCTATTCAACCCTGCAGACGAATCTACGAATCTAGTAGATTCGTCTGACTTGGCTCTCGAACAGTGCTATTTGAACATCTCTGAATTGATTGACTGCTTGTACTACTAACTAACTATACTTGACTGTATACTAGTTAACTAGCCAATTACTATATTTGTCAATATTGTGCGGATTTCATTTAGGGCCGAGCGCCCGCACGGCCTCTGTCAAACTCAATTGTCGCGGGGCACAAACATGTCAATACTGGCACATACTAACTAGTACTAACTTAGATAAACTGTACAGTAATAGAATCCATACTCTGCATACTCTACATAATCTACCCTGTACAAACTCTGCATGTTGGTACTGTGAACGGATCTGACCTGTGTATCAAGGGATACTCTACAATATAATAACGTGCAGATATGAAGTCTACGGATCCACTCGGAGAATTTGACCAGTCGATCCATCTACCCAGTAGCTATCCATGGAAATACCTAATAAACTATTTAATAAATATAGTTAACACTATTCCAAAGTACTAGTAAATAAGGAGGATAGTCTAATACTATTGTAGATCTATCATGATCGTCGTTGGCCCACGGAACACGCAATTTAAGCATAATCGGCGTAGCGTTTGAGGGTGCCGTGGTTCTGGACGGGCATGCCGCTGTCAGTACTAGTGTACCACAGTCTAGTATATCTGCCATGAACAGTGGATGTTAATGTTGATATTGATATTCAATCAATTATATTCAGTATATCCAATATATCCAATAGACTACATACTACTTTACTTCAAGTAATACTAATCTCAAAGTATTCTCTGTCTTGCTGACTGTGAAAGTTCCCACTAATTAAATTTCCCGGGCCACTTCATCATCCCCACGCTCTGCCTAGTTTCCCCCCCCCCCCCCCCCCCCCCCTCTTTTCGTTTTTTCCGACCCTACCACAAACCTCCTCTTTTTCCTCTTTTTCTTTTTTT
>Ga0102593_1000568_pt1 | contig 59558 bp, 46 predicted proteins | sample AraplaCol_mMS_r2_2_FD_76862 | JGI IMG/M metagenome (GOLD analysis project Ga0102593, IMG submission 76862) | Arabidopsis root microbial communities from North Carolina, USA - plate scrape MF_Col_mMS_r2 (SPADES assembly) (version 2) | ecosystem: Host-associated > Plants > Roots > Endosphere... | reverse complement strand
GTTCGTCAGACTGAGAATATACCCAATCCAAATTCCTTTTTTAATACAGCCCAAAGATCCATTTCCAATAAAGACCGGACTAGAAGGATATAAAAGATGACTATTTTCTAATCCTTAAAGTGTTTTCATCAGTCAGCAAGCCCGGTCTAGCTGCTCCGATGACGTTAATTCGTATTCTCGGAACTCCTCAAGGCCCGAAGTCCCCACTGAGCGACAGGGCCCAGTCGACTATCGAGTAGTAATGTAGAAACTTATATCGTATTCCCAACTAATTACTGTTCGCTGATAGGCTGTCCAAGTTGAGGGGACTCTGAAGAGCTTCCCCAGAGTCACACGGACGCCACTACAAGCTTCGGTGTTTGACCTCCGACTTTGTAACGTGTCATGCTGTTATCATTGTGCTATAAATACAAGCTCTCTTCCCCACTGCAGAAACTGAAGCAAGATTTCAGCTAGTCAGCAAGTGTGGAATGATTAGTTCTCGAGCTACTATACCGAGGATACTTGGAAAGTACTCAACCTCCTATCTGCAGAAACCGACTCGGTTATTGTCTTCTCGAAGCGCCCGAACGATACTGGAACCTTGTTTGAATTTCCGTATCCCTAAGAGTACGCATTACAACTTGTTTTCGACGATGGCTACTGCAACGGAGATTCATTTGTCGCCTGCCACGGACTCGGGCGTCTTCGCTGTTCAAACTACAGAGGATGCGGCGCGTGTGGCCAGCGAGGTATTGCAGGAGGACATGGAGAATCACCATGTCTTCTTCAACGACCAAGGATTTCATAGTATGTGGATCCATATCGATTTTTTTGACGATTTGACAACTTACATTAACTTTGAATACAGACCACATAGTACATTTAGTCTTGAGTTTATTCTCTCTAGGCGCATCACCGGATGATATTCGAAATGCCTACGTCCGCAATAAGAACTACCAGAGACCTGCTTTCCCCGTAGACAGGAATATGGTCGAAGCTCTGCGAGACACGAAAAAGTTTCAGGAAGGTCTCTTTAAGAAGGAGAATTATTCCAATTACTTGGCCTTTTTCCAAGACGAGATCGACGCCAAGGGTGTTAGTGCCGTGCTGAAGGAGTACGTTTTTGCTGGCGATGAACGAGCGGAGAGTATGATGTCGAGGTTATTTGGAGGTATGATCTTTGATACCGTTACACATATCTATTGAGGCTAATTCATGGTATAGGTCTCATCCACCCACTCATTCATCTTGGGTTCGGACTGGAATATAATCAACCTGCCATTGTAGCACAGGCACTTGCCCAGGCAGCCGTTCATGAAGATTGGATTGGACCGGAGTATTTCGTGCCTGCAGAGAAATTGGCCGGTGGAATCGGGAAGCGAGGATCCAAATCCTTATTTCAGCTTTTGAATGAGATTCGTACTGATAAAAAGCTGGCTCAGAGCACGAAGTTTAGTGATGGGAATAAGATTCGCGAGGGTCCATTGCATCGTGCTCGTGATGAGATGCTTAATTATGCCTCTCAGTATACCGTGTCCGAAGATCAGATTGAAGAGCGGGTTGCTGATATGATTAATACCGTTTGTGAGTCATCTTGATTTCTTTTCCCCTTTGGAATTATTCGCACGCGTTTCATCGTTTTCAATTTTAGCAATGGCTGATATGATTTAGCTTATTACACGGGTGCTGCCCAGAGACCCGATAAAAACGTTAAAATCGACTTCTTCCTAATCCACTGCGTCAATTCGTCGATATTCTTCTCCAGAATCGTCCAGCTTCCTTTCCTAGATACCCAATCCAAGCTCCGTTTACTTGAATGGAAAGGTCGAATGGATCTCGTGATGTATGTCTCACGCGGTTCGCCTGAACTACGCCTCAATGAGGTCACTCAATACCCGGTGACGAATGACTGGTCTGGTGTCTTTTCACGCTGTATCAAACATCCTGGTGATGATGGACACTTGGTTAAACTTGCTAGAGCATTAGCTCATGGGGAGAAAGTCTGTGAGGTTGTTGACAAAGATTCCCAAATGCCTATTGTGGGAGATATGTGGTTGAAACTTGGTAATATGGGTATGTCTATCCACGCATCTTCTTGGTATCTAGGGATTGATTTTTCTAATTCTCTTTTCTTATTGTACAGCTGTTGACTCCACTGCTGATGGAATTGACGATGGGGCGATGTGGATACGATCGACGGGATTCGATGAAGCGTGGGCAAATCTGTCTGGACGTTCTCGTTTGTGATATAGTACTGTATTGTTGGAGAAGAGTAGGTGTGATGTGAGAGTTGGAAACATACTGGTGCTTTATTCCATACTTGGCCTAGTCTCATGGTAACTGGATATTATATCCCAGAATATTACAATCAATTGTTTGTACTGTGTGAATTAGTTGAGCATGAAAACTAATGACACTCTTACAACAAGACCTACCCTAATATACTAAAAATTGAATGATAATGATCAACCATACATTAATAGGAATACTGATATTCATCCAACTCAACATTGACGAGTTTCTCTGACAGCCTCGGCCGAGCCACGAACTGTTCGGGCCCGCTTGGAAGTATGGAATTCGCCCTAAAAGCTGCAGTGGGTCGAACTATGACGCGCATGATTCCTCCAAATACGCGATCCGTCAATAATATAGTAAGAGAAATGGTTTTCAAATGATAAAGAATAGTAAATATTGACTGCTTTACCTCATTCGTACACAGGAGAAATTAATCAAGAAAAAGCACGAAAAACGTCGGAAAAAAAAAGAAAAAAGAAAAACAGGCGGTGGGGCTCACGTGGCGAAGTGGGGCACCCCAACAGCTTCACTCCTCGACTCAACTTCTTCTCCATCTTTTCTTTCAATCTTCAGTTATGTCAGATCGAAAACCAGAGAATACAGACACTCCAGCAAACTCCAGTCATACCAGGAAAGATCAGGATTCAAAAATGCCTCGCGACGAGGACTGGAACGACGAGAGCAACCCATTCGTCGCCTTCCGGCGCTATGCCGATGAGCAAGTCTCTTCCTTGCTTCAATCAGTCACAGGACTTCCATCAAATATCTCGCGCCCTCAATCGGACCGATGGACCGTGTTTAATGAGGACCATGGATATGGAAATATGAAATATAGAGAGCGCAGTGGTGGCGACGGTGAAGGACAACACCATGACGCGCGTGAGCAGGGCTTCGAAGGGTCATCCTCATACGGCCAAACGAACAACAACACTCCAAACAACAACGATGACAACAATGGACGCAATGACTCGGGAGATGCAAAACCTGGAAAGTCCCATGATAGGCTTTCGCGATATTACAACCAGGAAATGAATCAAAGGTCCCGCAACCCGCACGATCTCTTCGCCATCGAGTCCTTTTTCGATCTTTTTGAGGATCGATTCTTCCCCTTCTCTCCTTCTTTTCTCCACCCCAGCCAACGCTTCTTCTTCCCGGACATGTTTGAAGATTGCAGCTCGCCTACCTGGCCCCTCACATATATCGCATTTAGCCCCTACTCGCCCCTACATCTGGAGCACCAGGCCCACTACCGCGCACAGCGTAACCAAGGAGTTTTCTCTTCTATAATGTCATCTTTCCGGCCAGAGTCAGACCGCGACCCAAACGAACCACAATGGCGGGAAGCATTTGAGGATCTCCTCCGCCTAGAAAACGGTAAAGCAATGTTGGACGAGAATGCTCTAAAGGCTGGCAAAAATGAGAACGGTACGGAATGGTTGCAAGGTCTTGTGAAGCGTGGAAGCTTGGGTGATCGTTGGAAATACATCTCAGGAGACCCCGATGGCTCCATTCAGTCGGGTATCACTTTCACAGGGAACAGCGAACATGGCCCTACTGTACCTGAGCCCACCCAAGACAGCGGCATCAAAGAGAAATCAGAATTGGAGAACCAAGAACCTGCCACCGAACTGGATATGTATGAGCGTTTCTTGCGTGATATCGAAGAACGGGAGCAAGCGCTTCTTAGAGGAGAAGTTGGAAGTCCCCTGGTTCGCTTCCTACTCGAAGAGCGCCGTCGAGAGCGCGAGCAATACAACCGGTCATTATACGATCAGGATGAACAGGGCACCGAAAATGACGAGAGCTGGCTGGATCTTGTTTCCGGCGGTAATCGCAAGTCTGTGCCTGAAACACCGGTCCAACCAACTGGCGCGAAGCAGATGGATGCTGCACAAGAGACTACACCAGTTCGTGTCATTTCGACAATGTCCCGAACGGAACGCCAACGACTGGCCGATGGCTCTGTTGAGACTAAAATTGTGAAGACCAAGCGCTTTTCTGATGGCCGTGAAGAAACCGACGAATCCGTTGAGGTGTCTCATCCGCGCTCTCATGATGAGGGCTTGAGTGGATCGAGTAACCAGTCGACTAAAGGCTGGTTTTGGAAAGACTAAACACTCATTTTGTCTTTGATCTTGATCACCATGATTGTATAAAAATTATCAAATTGGTCTCATATGACCAATTATATGACAAACGAATATCTACCATGAACAGCTCATCAGCGTGCTATATTTCCTTTCATTTGTGGTGTTTTTGCTTCGGACTTTCTCAGATTTGATCTCTATACTGCATCTGTTCCTTTTATCTAGTTGAAATATCGAGTCAAATCATTCACCTGGCCTTTACAGTTCCTTTTATGAAAATGGTGTGCGCACACATGTTTAGTAGACCCTGTTAAGACCAATTTGGATAAGCCGTTGCCGAGGTACAATTAGGGATCGTTGGATAAGGAGACATCTTGGCCATTACCTTGAAGTCTTCACCAGACTTCAGTCCTCTTAGACACAAATGAACAATATTCTCCGATTCAAACATGCCATGGACATCAATATTTCGATTTGAATATTATCAATCTATAAACATAATTGTCTCCATATGATTTAGTCCAAATTGTGCACTCGAGCACTACATGAATATGTTGAGTCACGTGTGTGGGGATTCCCCGCTCCCGTCATTGTAATACGGTATTGAAACCACCAATTCCCAATTTACAGCGTCGTTCGGCCCAAGTCCGAGGAAGCATTTGTTATTATAATACGCCGGCATCATGAAATGAAATGCCGAGCTGATTAATCCCCGCGATGTCGGCCAGTCTTGGAGGAGAATCAGGTTCAAAACAATCGTTGATCCGAATTCATCGTTCTTCAGCCCCTTGCATTCCTCCCCCTTCAATACAATTCCGTCAAATTGGACCGGTAGAAATTGACCGACCAGCATGAGCAACTCCTCCAAACTCCCCACTCCGGCACACACCCTCGCCGATTCAATGTTATCGCGGCGCTTCGGCAGAGAGACGGTGAACTATTTCTCCAGTATGGGCCACAAATGAGAAGAGAAAGACAGTGCGAGCCAAATAAAAGAAAAAGGCATGACTGAATAAATACAGGCTCCCCCATAAACCGATTATCGTTCTTGCGCTCCGAACATCCGTTCCTCTCCTCGGCCCTGAAACATCCCTCTTCCAAATTCGTCTTATTGAACAATCTCGCCCCTCTCACCCGATCCCCGTCTGAATTATACACTGCCAAATACGATGAAGTGCGCAAACTGGTTGCCCCGGATTTCTTCGATCGTACCGAGGAGGACATGATTAAGGCATTTGATTCGCGCAAGACAAACCCTACCTTGATCTTCCTTGGTTTGGACGAAAGTCGTAAGGAGGGTGGTATGGCGTGGAAGATTTATACTGGTACCCCGTTCTTTGCCCTGGATGTGACACCCCGTGGCTCCGAAGCGCAACAAACAGCCGCAAAGGAGGTTATCAGTGCGTTGGAAGAGCAGGGGTTATCCTTCTTCCAGACTCGAGTTGTCACAACGTTCACTCCAGACGAAGGTATGTGCTCTTGAATCGATAACTTTGTGGATGAGAACAATCCGAGAATCCTGCCGAAACTAACAAGTCATACTTAAGCCGCCATCTACGCACAAGCCCGCGCTTTGATGGACTGGAATAACAGGAATACCTTTTGCGGAACCTGTGGTAACCCAACCTTATCAGTTAACGCAGGAACCAAGCGCGCCTGTCCGCCCAGCGATGCAGCACGTGAAGCAGATGGAAAAGCAGTAGAGCGTCCGGCGTGTAGTACACGCACGACAATCTCCAATCTATCTTTCCCCCGCACCGATCCCACAATCATCGTGGCCGTTGTATCTCATGATGGAAAGCGAGTTCTGCTAGGCCGTTCAAAGCGATTCCCGCCAAACTGGTACTCTACGCTAGCGGGGTTCATTGAACCAGCCGAGTCTATCGAGGATGCTGTTCGTAGAGAAGTGTGGGAAGAAGCTGGTGTGACGCTTTCGCGAGTTGTAATTCACTCTTCGCAGCCCTGGCCTTACCCTGCAAACCTGATGATCGGTGCAATTGCCCAGGTAAGTGAGCCTGCGCATGAGCAGATTAACTTGGAGCATGACCCGGAGTTGGAAGATGCGCGGTGGTTTGATGTTGAAGAGGTTCAGGAGGCGCTGCGGGTTGGTACGAGTGATTTGAGCGGCGCAGCTGGCCCGGAATATAAAGAGGGAGGGCTGAGATTGCCGCCTGCTACTGCTATTGCCAATCAGTTGATTAGATCTGCAGTTGATGCGGAGTATTTCCGCGGTGGGAAATGCTCTCTTTAGATGGAGGTATAGGGGTCAGTCATATAGTTCAAGTGAATATCATCAACATGAATATATAGAATAGATGTTAGTTTGAAGATGTTGGAAATACGCGGTACAGATATATCAATCAGAACATTCATTCATGCCATATGTATTCCATTCATCGTATTTCACAGTCCAAATAAAATGAAAATTTACCTCATCGAGTCGCATAGACAGTTCCATCACGCAACTCATGAATACTTTCTCGGGTACTGGGAGACCCAACCTCGGTGTAGCGAGTACCATCTCGAAGTTCATGAATAGTAACTCGACGATGACTATTCCGTGAGCGACGTAAGCCACGAGAAGACAGTATCGAGTTTTCACGAGAGCCAGATTCAAGACTTCCAGCCTCACTCGGAACAACACTACCAGGACTCTGCTCTCTCCCCATACTATCCCTCTCAATTGCCGCTTGCAGCTCACTATCCGCTAGCATGCCCGTGCCAACCTCGTTGTACCACGTTCGTAAATCAGAAGCGAAGGCTTTTTCTTCCAAGGCATATTCAACTGGTGGGCCGTTCATCTCTGCCTCCGGGTTATTGTCGTCGAATACAGCCCATGAACTAGACTCAACGCTAACAAGAATGAAGGAGTGGTCATAAGTGCGAACCTTGAAGTCTCGCAACAGAATGGCATTTCCCGGGACAATTGAGGGGAAAACAGATTTTCGACGACGGAATATTTGAGCTTGTAGAGTGGTTCCTGCCATGGATGGGTCGGTAAGCTGGATAGTTATGAAGAAGTCCTTAGAACCCGAGGTGGCTTTGGCAATTGGGGTTGTCTCGTGGACAATCGATATGGTGTCCACCAAAGCATTGTAATGATCGATGAGTGTTGCCAAGGGAGCGAAGTAGGATAGTTTGCTGCGTAATCCAGGAGCGTGACGGTCAGGTGCTCGAGTTTCTGGAATGAGGACCTTCGGAGCTTCAGGAATCTCGTGATATTCCCCTCTGCTGCTCTGGACTAGGTCGACATCGGCGACGAGAGGGGCCTCTTCTCCTTCTTCTTCCACCTCTATAGACTTTGCAGCGCGAGGAGAGAGGTCGAAAGCTGGTGGCATGGAGACATTGAGCTCTGCAGGCGGTGCCTGAGTATTTTCTGGTGGGACATTTATTGTCTCGTCGGGAAGTATGGGTACTGGTGCAGTTGTTGCTTCTTGAGTAGGGTCTGGAGTCAAGAACTGGTGGCTGGCGGCATTTGATAGTGCTTGCAGGTCTTCAACAGGTTGCAAGTCTTCCTCGAATTGAGGTTCGATAGCTGATTGTAGCTCAACCTTCTCCCCCTCATCATTCATAGAGTTCGCCTCTTCATACTTTTTTAATTCGTGACTTGGCTCGACGAATGAGGATGGCGGCGGCGTGTGGTGATCGCCTGTGCCATCAAATCCGTGGTCTGTCCTTTGCTCATTTTCAAAGACGGTGTCAGGGTCGACGGGAAGTCGCTCCGACTTCTCTTCAGCCTCTTCCATATCTGGACCATGGTCAATGTCTGATTCTGATCTTTCAACCCTCTCAGACTCGTCGTAGACTTGACTCTCCGCCTCCTCGGCATCCGAGCCAACCTTCATTTCTTCTTCATTTCCTTGCTCCTCCTCCTCCTCTTCTTCCACTTCTGCATCTTCCTCTTCTTGTGCATCTTCCTCCTCGGAGCTCGACTCATAGATTTCATAGCGATCCCGTGGCTCAACGGAATACCGCTGGTCCATGCGATGATTTCGCGCCGTCAGATCCACTGAAGATTCGTCGTCATTGAGGTCACTCTCATGGACGCGGTCATCTTGGTTGAAATGCTGGTCCTCGTCACCTTCCGGCTCTGCACTTTCCACTTCATCATAAGGTGCCTCGTCTTCATCTGCAGACCAATCTCCCTCACTATCCATGTCGCCCATGGCGGAAAGGGGACGCCCTGGAGGGGGCCCTCGGTCATGGTGTGAGAGATGCGACTGCGGGGGCGCAACCGGCTCGTCTTCGCTGTCACTGTCGAGCACTATAACTTCATGTTGTGAGGATTGTGGTCGGGTAAAGTCCTGTACCTGGGACTCTTCATTTCCTTCTTCTTCCTCTTGTTCTTCTTCTTCAGAATACACCTCGTTATCGTTCTCATATTCGTTCTTGTCCTCATCCTCGTAGTAAGCATCGCGTGAATCGTCGGCAATGTCGTCACCACGCAAGTCATCCTCTATATCGGATTCCACCGCGCTGGTTTCTTCGCCGTTGTCATCATGTGGTGCAAGATGCTCCGAATATTCAGATACTGCACTTGAAACCCCATCACCATCCTCATCGTTTCCTGAAAAATGCTCCCCTGACCCGTGTTCCATCAAATCGCTCTCGACTGCATCATGTTGATTCAACTCTTCCAACTCTGAGTCTCTCATTGATGATGCCGGCACGATCTCTGCCGTGATTTTCGTTGGAAAAGCCTCGATACTGGTTTCCTCCATGGCCGAAAAGCCTTCAATGCTCGTGGAATGGCCCTGCAGTTCTCCCGCGGCCCGTGATTCATCGATCTCGCTGAGATGTCCAGTTTCGAGCCCAGATGTGGTCTCTTTAGGTTCATTGGGCAACCGTTGCACGGCAGAATCAAAGATATTTATCGCGTCCGCCAACATGCTAGCGTTAGTCTCCAGCAATTCGGTCTCATCTATGGGGATGGCAGAGTCGACCTGACTCCAAGTCTTCGTTTCCTTTTCTTCATTTAAAATGTTTTCCTCCACAATGGGAGTTGGCTGTTCGTGCAATTCAGTCGATATATCTTGCTGGTCTTGGTTGGTAGCGTCGATATTGACATCAATTGAAAGGGATTGAGCGTCTTCTGCCTGCGGAACTGCGTGAAGAGGCGAGAAATACCCTTGGGCATTGTTTTGATTAGAAACAATCGGAGACGGAATGGGCAGTCCGGGCGATGGAATCGGTCGAAGTTGAGGTGTATCGGTGGGCAAATGCATGGCCGACGTAGCAAAACTGTTCTCAAATAGTCCCCCAGCAGAAGTTTGACTCGGAGGAAGTGCTCTCTGCCCGAATAGCCCACTGGCAAACTGAATTGATGGCTTTGCAAATACGCCTGAAGGCTCGATAAACGGGTCGTCGATGGGTGTTGACTTCTCCGGTTTTGATATTTCATGGCCTGAGGGTACCTTTTCCGGCTGCACGCTTACCGACTCGTCCTCTTGATCCAAATTCATGTCTTCGTATTCATCGAGTGCATCATCCCAATCCACTGGCTCATCGCGATCGTGGGGGCTTTCGGGTTCATCTAAAAGCCGCCAGTCCTCTCTTTGCAAGCTGTACCTTGGGCGCTTCCTACCTTTACCGGGAATAAACCCATCTTCTTCGGTGAAAGGGTCATACGCGGAGTCCAAGGTCTCACCATATGAAGAGCGCGCTGAGCGTAGGAAAGCAGGGGATCCCCAAGCACCTAGTCCGTTTGCGACGAAAGTATTGTCTGGGTTTATTGAAGCCACACGAGGAGTTGAGGGTGGTGGTACTTCAGCGTCATGCGTTTCCGAAGGGGCTTCATCTATGTGAATTATGGACTGGTCCCTAGAATATTTAATCTGATAGAATGTCAATGAGTTCATGATCTTTGTGTGACGGGTGCGCAACATTGGACTTACCTCAAGTGACCCTCTGTTATTGAAATGTACATCCCATGAAATAGACCTTCCGGGTGTCTGAGTCGCCGCGATATTTTCAACAAATTCCAGGCCGTTTAGTGCAAGGCTAACATGGTCGCCAATTCCAACTAGCGATCCAGCGACCTTTTCTGCGACGCGCCCATGGAAGACGACTTTCACTTGTCCATTTGACCGACGCAGACGGAAGTCCGGTTCGGCGAGAAGCAGGGCAAAAGATTTCGTTGAAGAGGAGTATGGCCAAACTAGTGTGACTGTTGCTGATATGCATTTCTCCTTCGCTTGCTCGAGGGCTGGGGATAGCTGCGCGATTGGAACTTTCGTCAAAGACGGCCGCGCATTCGGCGAAGACTCCTCGGTCGCGTCCATCATTGCGCCCGCGATATCGGAACTTTGATAATCATGCCGTAGTGATATGTCAGGTAAAGGTAATCATGTGGTTGAGGGTTGACGAAGATCAGATCGAGGAGACGCGAGTTAAAAGTTGAAGTCGCTTTGGAGGAGTTGCAAGCTGCGAAAACCGCGGCGTTTGGAGCTTGGCCGGTATCACAATGGTATTGATACCGTTATATACGCAGTTTGACGATGTAAAAATGGTACTGCGCTTTCACAGCTCATAATCAGTTCAAAAATCTCATGACAATAGATCCTTGCTTTCTCAAATATTGCGAGAGGATAGAAATATATTTATTTCAAGACAATACATCAATAATACCAGCCTCATCAGATTTATTGAGCTGCCCTAACTAATAACAGCAGGTGAATACTCCGATAAGCTCAGGCACAACTCCACTATGGCGAATGCGCTTGGCCCCTCCCTCCTCTTCTTTTTCACACATCCCTCGTCTTTTGCTCAGAGGTAGACCTTGAACCAATGGCACTTGTAAATACTGTGCGTCGAGTGGCAGTCATTGGAGCTGGTCCCTCTGGCCTGGCCGCCGTAAAGTAAGTCAGTCTGGTTTATGTCTGTCCTACATGAGTTGATACCTCATATGAGAGGAATGGCGCTGACATCGGTAACAGATATCTACTGCAGGAAAAGTATTTCGAGCAAATCGATGTTTTTGAGCAGAGAAGCTCCGTTGGTGGCGCCTGGAACTATAGTCCTAGCTCTACCAAAGTTGGATTGACAACATCTGTGCCACATGTGAATCCTCATGAGCCCGCTGAGAAGCCGATATGGATTCAACAACCAGGAGGCAACCAAGAAGCTGTCTTCGTATCTCCATTATATGAAAAGCTCGAAACCAACATACCAAAGGAGCTCATGAGATTTTCGGACAAATCTTTTCCAGCAGACACACAGCTGTTTCCCAAGCATAGCGCAGTCAAACAATACCTGAACGAATATGCCGAAGAAGTCAAACCTCACATCCACTTCGAAACTCAGGTCATTGATGTGACTTTGGACGATCCAAAACTGAGTACTTGGAACTTGAGAACGACAGATCTAAAAACCGAAGCTGAAAGCACTCGCACATATGACGCAATTGTTGTGGCTAGTGGCCATTATACTGTCCCACACATCCCGGAGATCCAAGGCATCGATGCTTGGAACAAAGCATATCCGTCAATAATTTCACATTCGAAATTTTACAACACGCCCGAGTCGTTCCGGGATAAAAAAGTTGTGATCGTGGGAAGTTCCGCCTCTGGTCTTGATATTGGTGGTCAAATCAATGAAGTCAGTAAAGGCAGTATACTTGTCTCTCAGCGTGCAGAATCATACCTGGCAGCCTCTGCTCCAGGTGACAAGATTATTTTCCCAGAAATAGTTGAGTTTCTTCCTCCGGACACTCACAAACGAGCCATCAAATTCGCCGACGGTCGTGTGGAAGACGAAATTGATGCCGTGGTGTTTTGTACCGGCTATTTTTACTCATATCCATTCTTGTCATCCCTTCAACCTGCCGCCGTCACTCATGGCTGGCGGACTATGAATGTTTATCAACAAATATTCTATATTGATCACCCGACATTGGTTTTCCCCGCTCTTGCACAACGAGTCATTCCGTTCCCGATAGCTGAAAACCAGGCAGCTGTATTTGCTCGTATTTGGTCAAACCGACTGCAGCTCCCATCGAAAGCTGAGATGCATGACTGTGAAGCCACTGAAGTGAATCTCAAGGGGGACGGAAAGGGATTCCACTTGATGCATTTCCCTATGGATGCCGATTACCTTAATTTTCTTTACGATTGGGCAGCCAAGGCGGAAGCACGTTCAGGGCTGGATCATGACGGACAAGGGAAACTTGGGACATACTGGGGCGAGCGAGAAAGATGGATGCGTGCGCATTTCCCAGAAATCAGAAGAGCATTTGTCCAAAAAGGTGCCCAGCGAAGCGAGATTAGGACTCTGACAGAGGTTGGATTCGATTTTGATCAGTGGAAACGCGAGAATGAGCAAGAGACCTAATTCATTGAGCTTGTGTACTTCTACACTAGAGCATTATTTTATTAGACAAGCGCAGAGAGATCAGGATTTTCGATAGACAAAGAATAGATTGCTCCTGTCTTCCATATTGAGTTGTATTAGACTCAAATAACTAGCCTCCAAAGTGCTTTTTTCAAGACAGTCCGGAATCTCTCCTCACGTTACTAGGATATGAACCAATAAATGGCAAAAGAAGAATGAGAAGCTATTGCTTGTAAAAGCGAAATCGCTTCAAACCAGCTTTGCTATACACTTTTTCTGATGAACAGTATTCTACTATACAATTAGAAATCCCGAGTTATTTCCGAGATCTACAAGTAGGAGAGGAAATCACGTGATGATGTGCATGATGCGCCGCGCCCACGTCGCCGCGGCGATACTCTCCTCTCTCCTCCACCACCGACAGTCGTCCATGAAACTACCCTTTTGCAAGCAATATCGAGGGTAAATCTGTTGCAGAAGTTGTTTTATGATAAAAAGGTATGGTTGTTCTTTCATTAATTGTTGTACCCATGCTCCTGTTCTGCCATCATCCCATTGGCCTCATGCATACTCCCGAGCAATCCGTGGCCACATATTGAATGTATAATTTATGCCTTTGCTCTGAATTTCAAATAATGACATTTCATGACAGACTTAAGTCATCACTGGCCTTTGAATTCCAGTGTGGGTCTTATTTGTCCGCGTCTCGGAAGTTGCTTGACAAATATCCAGCTCGAGTCCAAAGGGATTGATGCTCAGTGAATTTGCTGTCGCTTTGTTCACCCCAAAGGCTCGTTCCAGGTAAACTGAAATCATTTGAGTGGAAAATTTAGCCGATAAATACTCGGCGGCTTCGCTAGATTGATATATCCTTTCCGATCATCTAGCATTTCTCAATTGAGAAACGCTCACTCTACGAGGTTGAGATCACTGCTCCAGCTTCGTCACTTCGGAAAGCGCACGGACTTCTATTTCGGCTATAAAATCTGAAAAGAGCGAGCAGTCATTTTTTACGAGTGTTGCCTCTACTGCGCAGACGCCATGGACGATAAACAAAGCAAACCCTTTGTTGACACCCCCTCTTCTGTCGGTGATATTGAACCGTCGGTATCTGAAATTCCTGAACGAACGATGCCGCTTAGTGTCAGGCCTGATACTGAATCAATCGCTCATGCACACACCTCCATTCATCACACGCATGCAGATTCGTTGCTGCATGCATCCCACTATTCTTTTCAGGGCCCCATGCAGACAATTCAACCAAGCGACCTAAGCGTGGGGAACGTAGAGGAATCTGCCCCTGGCTTCATCAATCTTGGGCCATCGGAATTTGCCATTACTCTTCCGCTCGATTCTCGACTGAAAGACGAATATGACCGAGTATTGGGGGACGCCACAGAGGATATACGCCAGTTTCTCGTCATGTCGAATCCAGCCGCCCAGATTTCCGACAATGATGTAAGAAATATTCTTTCTAATGCCCGGGGCATTGACTCTTCGTTGCTAACGATCCATTTTAGCGAGATTATTTGATATCACGCATGCATGAAGTTGTTTCTCGATTGAACAATGTCACATTGCATCCGGATCTCAACATAGCCCATCATTTGACTTTTAATGATTCCAAAATTGACAACGAAGCATCTTGGGCTGAGTATTCGAGCTCAAAGTTCTATTTCCTTGGTCACTTGATTGAAGTGGCCAGCTCGCATGATCTCCATCTAATCATCGAGGTCCGTGGTGAAATGAAGCAGAAACTAGTCGAGCGATATTTGGTCGGCAAAGGCTTCACATACTCGCGGCCTCGCGAAGAGATGGGCGGCAACGTTGAAATGTCGCTGGTAAAAGGCCCATTGAGCTTCGGAATCCATTCCCACGAAGGTGTACGGGACCTCATAAAGTCACCATCTGCCATCCTCGTCCTCGACACGGCATTCGATCCGAAGAATCCTGCTGTACAACACAGGCGGACAACATTCACACGCAATAATAATCTCTTACCAGTCATTTGGCTACTTGTTTCAAATTCATGTGAACATATTGAACGTTGCCTTCCAAATCTCCCCGAGGCTGATCGACTGCGTTTACTGTTGCAATACACAGCGCATCTTCATGATGATGTCGGCGATCTTCAAGATAATGCATTGGGCGTTCTCGAGGATGCTGAAGAGGTACTCATTTACTTGCGAGATGGGTTGGCCACCTGGCCTCTGCCTACAATTGAGCCCTTGCCAGTAATATCACCTGAAGACTTGGAATCGTCTACCCCGTCAACTGACAACCAAATGCCAACATCTCAAAAGCGTTCTTTGGTAAGTTTTGGTACCTTTCCTGGTGACTGTCTCCGCCTCGCTTCAGACTAATCCGTTGGTATAGGACGAAGATAGTGAGGACTACTCGTCAAAACGCACGCGGATTCAGGACGATAGCCAACTTACTGAATCAACTAGACCTCCGACCCAAACATTGGGCCGGGATCTTCAGTCGTTGGAGAAAAATATTATTCAGATGCAAAGTACACATGCCACCGAGAAAGAGCAGATCATGTCAGAACTTGTGCGAGTATCATCGCGAGTGCAAACGCTAGAGAAAGCTTTGGGTACCCTGCAACACCGCTATGAGAGTCGCACCACGGAGCTACATCAGGTCCGCCAAGAGCGCGATAATACCGTTGAAAGCAAGGTATCCCTGACCCAGCGTGTTGAGAGACAGAGGGAAGACATTTCGAAGCTAAAGGAAGAACGCACGAAACTGAGACAAGAACTGGATGAGTCTCGCCAGGAGCTCAAATCTGGTGGCGATACTTTGGCTGAACTCGAAATGGCGCGCGAAGAAATACGCCGCCTGAACAAGGAAAATGCTGGCTTTGAACGAAAGGCTGAGTACGAACGAAACCAAGCTGAATACACTCGCGAGCAATACCAAAATGCATCTACTGCGGCCGCTCAGGCTGGAAATGAACTCCGACAGCTGCGCAGTGAGAACGAGGCCCTGCAGCGCAAGGTAGAGGCGAATACTGCCCACCTCCACCAACTCAATCTGAAGAATGACTCCGAGATCCATCTTGCTCGAATCAACGAGCTGGAGTTGACACTAGCTGCCAGAGATGAAATGCTACAACGGAAAGAGGAGGAATTACGAGATATTCGTAAAAACCGTCCATCCACTCGCTCGACAAGTACACAACCCCGGAGTCCTAAAATCACGGCTAATAGCCGACCTACTAGCCCCGGTGTTGGCTACAATGGCAATGGCAATGGGAATGGCCTAGCAGGCCGTGGAAGTGCGCTTCGATTCAGCTCGGAGACGTTTTGATAACTTGTGATGAAAAACCAAGTTCAATTAGCGATCGTCATCTTCAGAACTTGCATTTGAGCGATTTTGTGAAATTTCTACACGAGACCTCACTCGTTCTTCTTAATCATATAAGCCATTTTTTGCTTGTCTATCATCTTGATTTTCCTTGTTTCCTGTAGGTTCTCCAGTCAATGGATCTAGATCTACCTCGACTCTTTAGAATACGACTTTGCGGTGGCTGGCCTGTCTCTACTGGAAGTAAACCCTAATTTCGTCTCTTGTAACAGTCTACTACGCTGGATAGTCGATGACGCATACATTTGAGAACGATGTTACTCACTCTAAAACTGTCAAGTCTAGACCTGCTATTATTCTCATCAGTGACTAGTTTCCAAGAAGATGAAGGTTCATCCAAAAAAATCGTATATTGGCATTAGAAGTTTGAGATCAAGGTGAGTTATATTACATATGTGTGTATCCGCAATAGCGTGGAATGATAGAGAAAATGAGTGGAAATAAAACGAATGGAGTAAATACAGAACAACAGGACTATCAGTCATTAGACATTCTTGTAAGCGGAGCAAATGCTTCGTGTTTAGGCGGTTTTCATGGCATTCGCAATGAAGGCTGCAAGGTCCTTCGCCTTCTCACCACGCGTCATAGTGAAATGATTAGCTCCCTCCATAACGGTGATGCCACCAACATTCTTCTCTCCAACAAGGGTATCCCATCCATTAGGACCGAGGTCAGTGCGGTTATTCAGTAGCCAAAGCATCTCTCGAGGATCGGGACTTCCATCCTCTGCCGGAGCAGGACGAGGATCATTAGGCTTGCCGCATACACCATCCTTGGCCCACACCATGAATGTCTTTGGGATTTTGTCCGCGTGTTCGCTGCTGTTGAAGGGGAATGGGGTGGCTTTATAAGCATCAAGAGAATCGATGAAGGCAAGGAAGTGAGGAAGCAGCCATTTTGGTGGGGGAGCCTTGCCCTCTCCGAAGAGACCGATTGTATCAAAGAACCTGTACAGACGACGAGGAAGCTTCTCAAGACCAATTGGGAATGGAGAATCAAGGAGAAGTAGTCGCTCGACACGCTCGCCCTCGTCGAAAATGAGATGCCGGGCAGCGTCGTAGGCGCAGATACCACCAGCAGACCAACCGCCGAAGTTGTAAGGACCATGAGGCTGGCGACGGCGAATTTCAGCCACGTAGGGGTATGTGAGCTCGTCCAGACTAAAGTTCAAGTTCTCGGGTGTTCGCATGTATGGGCAGTTGAGTCCGTACACGCAAACATCCGGAGAAATACCTGGGATAGTGGCATACGAGGTAGCGGATCCCGATCCATCAGGGAACAAGAAAAGCTTCTGAGTAGCTGTCTTGGGGTTACCTTGTAGCAGGATGGATGTGGCTGGGGGATGCTGGATGGATGACTTAGATATCATCTTTGGGGCTTCGACCGGAATCGGCTCAGGAAGTCTTACAGGCTCGGACCTTGCAGGAGCGGCCTTGGGCTTTAGGTCGAGCGCGACTTCAATCTCCTCGATTGTTTGGTTCTCAATAAAGAACTCCCCAGACAAGTCAAGATCCAACGTCTCACGAATCTTACCCAGGACGGTGAGTGACATAAGAGAGTCCAGGCCCATCTCACCAAGGCTGGCATCTCCTTGGAGCTCTTGAGGCTCAACGCCGATTTCTTCAGCCAGAATCTCACAGATTTGCTTCATGCTATCATTCTGCTCGAGTGTCATGTTCTTTTCGATTGCCGGCGTGACAAGACCACTCGAGTTAGGCGATGAGATGTCGGTGGAAGAGTCTGCCGAAGAAACATCAGGCTCACTGCTGGACCCGTCGCTGCTACTCTCGCTAGGATTCATAGAGATCATGAGTTGCTTAAAGTCCTTGATAGTGGGCTGGTCCACAAAGACAGATGAATCCAGATCGACGCCGATCTCCTCGCGATAACGGCCGGTGACAGTCAATGAGAGCAGCGAATCGACACCGTAGTCCGCAAAGTTCAAATCGTCTGTCATTTCCCCAGTAGACATTCCGACTTCCTCAGCAAGGATTGAAAGGGCACGAGTGACAATGCTGGGGCCTGCAGATTTAGGCGTAGATGGAGCGCGAGGAGCCTTCTTAGCTGGAGGTGGCTTTGCCTTCTGAACATCGATAGGCGCAGGTTTACTCTTAGCAGCAGCAGCAGCAGGCCTGGCAGCAGGAGCACCAGCAGGGGGCAGAACTGTATCGAGGATCTTTCGTGCCAGTGCTTGGAACTAAATCAAGTTGTTAGTGAAATGTACTTGGGAGTCTTAATCCATGTGTTTTGTAACATACCTTAACTCCACCATAGACCGCAACAATATCATCACCGTCAAAGAGATAAACATCACCAGCCCAGATCGAATCCTTCCAGGGCTGCATACGGACATATGAGCGGTAGGTTACATTAGGATCGAATTTCTTCAAGCAACGCATTGAGTCCCAGCCATGATTGACGAACACTTGGTTCTTAGAATCAGTGGCATCGCTAGCATTCATGATGAATCCAGAGAGATGACCAATGCTGTCGATCCAGAACGGGTTGCGGTGGAAGTTTCCAGGAGGAGCCTGGAATTTGACAAGCGCAGTGGCTTCATGCTGATCGCTGTCCAGAATAACCTCTTGGATCGATTTGTAATTTTCATCGTAATCCACAAGGCTGGCAAAAAGCTTGTACACCATGCCGCGCTTCATACGATGAGCATCGCCAGTTTCGGTGCTGTTCCTAAGATGCTCAATACTTCTCTTAATGAGATACGTGCTGCGTTTCCACTCCACCTCTGCGGCACTGGTGTCAAAGAATCGGATTGTACATGTAGCATGATCCATTATCTTCTTTCCTTCCGGTGTAACTGACCAAACTTGGACTTTAGCATTCTCATCAGCCCAGTTGGCTGTGGCAGAAACACGGAAGAGTTGTTTGCCGCCCTTTGCAATCATTGGTTTGGCGACAACAACGTCGCAGATGTTGTATCCCAAGTGTTTCCATTCAGGCTTGTACTTTTCTACCAGGAACTCGCCCAGAGTTTGTGCGATATCCGCATACAATGACTATATATCGTTAGCAATGAAAATGATTGTAGGGCTTAATTGCCATGACTTACCGAAGGGCAAAGGGCTGCTCCATTGACCTTATGACCTTGGATGACACGGTTCAGGTCAGGGTCTGCAATATCGTTTTCAATGACCACAGTTGCTGTCTTGTCATCACCACTGGTCTCCAGGACCTTCTGTGCAGCAGTTGTCAAGAAAGTCGATACAGGCGCAGACTCCACGATGTCCTTGGCAGGGGCTCCCTTCAACAAGCAGAAGTTATTCGTGTACGGGATCCAATAGTTCTTCAAATCCCACTTGTAGGCAGGGAGAGGAATAACCTCATGAGCTGTGCTGAACTCTTGGTGGTACTCCTTCCAGCGAAGATCGATACCAGCCATATATAGAGATGAAAGGCTGTTTGAGAGAACCTTCCAAGTATCCTCCTGGCGCCGAAGAGAAGACACCGTTGTTGCCTGGGGTCCAAAGGTGGACTTGACCATTCCTGAGCAAACGGGGTGCGAGCCAATTTCAACCCACACGGTCTTATCATTCATAAGCTTGGCATGACGAATGGCTTCTAATCCGGCAAGGAAGTTGACTGTCTCACGGCAATGTCTGGTCAGATAAGTGGGAGCGAGCACCTCGTGGTTGTCTTTCTGGATCACATCTCCAAGGAGGGCCGACACGAAGGGAATCGTTGGCGCTTGGAAAGTTATACCCTTGGAAATATCCTTTAGATCCTCAAGAATTGGATCAACCTGAGCCGAATGGAATGCGAACGGGACTTTCAGCTTTGTGGCCTTGAAACCCTCATTGGCCAACTTCTCAGAAAGTTGATCAATCTTGTCATTAGGTCCACTGATGACAGTCTCGCCTGGGGCATTGATGCAGGCCACCTCGCCAGAATCGCTGTCGAGGTACTGCTTGACTTGTGCGACCGAAGATTTGACAGCAAGCATAGCATGGGTTCCCATCTGGCACTTCTCGGTGAGAAGCTGAGCACGACGACCCGCCAGGAAGATGGTATCACTAGTCGTTAAGACACCGGCTGCATTCAGTGCAGCATATTCGCCCAGGCTGTGTCCAATGACGAATGTTGGTGTGACGCCGAGAGAGATCCAGTACTTGGTGAGCGCCATCTGCACGCAAGTGGTACCAAGCTGAGTGACAACAGGGCTGAGCTCTTCGACAGGGATACTTCCATCGATGAGAGGAATGATAGAAGGAAGGCCTTGGCTCTGGCCGATGCGATCCAGGTGCTCAAGATGAGCTCGGAACTCGGAGTTGTTCTCAAACAATTGGCTTCCCATGCCTGTGTACTGGGCTCCCTGGCCAGTGAAGATAAAACCAACACCAGGTGCGGTCGCGGGAACTGGAGAGATACTCTCACGTCCGACACTTGAGTTAAGGCCATTCTTGATCTCGTCGAGAGTCGAACCGACAGCGAAGACTCGGAATGGGTGATGAATACGGCGCGCCGTAGTAGTGTACGACATGTTGGCAAGAAGCTCAGCCTCGTTGACGTTGAACAGATTCTTGTTCGTTTCAATATACTGGGCTAGAGCTGCAACATTGTTCTTGAGAGCCGATTGCGAGCGTGCAGAAACTAGCACTGGATGAATGCCGCGGGGGTCTTTGCCCTCACGCTCTCGGATGGGACTGTCCTCAACTAGTAAAGCAGTGTTGCCACCAGCTGCTGAGAAGTTGTTGACAAATGTCTTTCGAGATCCACCTACTGGTCTGTCCCAAGGGGTTGGTTCGAGAGCGATGTGGACATTTCGCTGAGCCAAATCAGTGGGGAAGTTATGATTGATTTTGGTCTTGATGCCACAATGAGGGGGAATCATATTCTTCCTCATCATCATCAGAACCTTAACCAAGGCTGACACTCCTGAAGCAGATTCTCCGTGGCCAATGTTTGCTTTGGCAGAGCCAAGGTGCAGTGGCTGCGCTGGCCCACGGCGATAATCAGGTGCAAATACATCTAGAACCGACTGCATCTCAACGGCATCACCTGCTTGAGTTCCAGTGCCGTGCATTTCGATGTAGCTTACTTCCTTTGGCTCGATATTGGCCTCGTTCAGAAGCTTGTCAAAAATGAAAGATTGTGCACCGACATGGGGCCGAGTGATAGAGACAGCCTCGGCGGAGTGGTTTGTATAGGCACCGGAGATAATACCATAAATTGGATCATTATCAGCGTAGGCATCTTCGACACGCTTCAGAACAATTGATCCAATACCGTCCGCACGGCAGTAGCCATCCGCACCATCGTCGAAAGTATTGCAGTTTCCAGTTCGTGACAGGAAATGGCCACGATCCAAACCGGCATGGTTGTCGGGGTTTGTTAGGATATTAACACCTCCAGCAACGGCAGCATCGCAGTCATTTCTCCAAAGAGAATTACATGCCACATGAATAGCCGCCAGACTCGAAGAGCAGGCTGTGTCGACACTGACACTCGGACCGCTGAACTTGAAATAATAGTTGATTCGGCCAGGTGTGAATGCACGGTTGCCACCAGGAATGAAATAAGTGTCAATGTCTTGGCCACTGTTGATCTCACGATAGTCGTCACTAGTCATTCCGTAGAAGACTCCGACACGGTTCTTCTGTGTAGATGGTGTACTATCCGGAATAAAACCAGCCATTTCAAATGCTTCATAAGCAGTTAGAAGGGCAAGTCGCTGTGCAGGATCTGCCTGCAACGCTTCACGAGGGGACATGTTGAAGAAACGTGGGTCGAAAAGACCAGGCTCGTTGATCCAGCATCCATATTGGACCTTGCTGGTGTTTCGGGTGTTGCCTTCCATGTCGACATGGGCCTTCACATCCCAGCGATCAGCTGGAACTTCACGGTGAACATCGAGTCCCTTGTAAAGAAGGTCCCAGAAAGCCTCAGTATCTTGTGCCTCGGGGAAACGACCGGAAAGACCAATGATGGCGATCTTTGACTGCTCTGCACGTCCACTGCGATTGTCTCCTCTGGTGTCTTTGTGTACATTTCCAATTTCATTATCAACTTCCAGGCTGGAGATTCCAGCCTTCTTCAAGGCAGTGTACAGACTCTGCGTGGCAGTGCTGGAAATTGGAAAAAGAGTGCATTCGGCAGGAGCAGTCTGGAGTGCCGAAAAGCAGGCGTCAATGACTTTATCCCAGCACAGTTGGCGGAGCAGAATCTCTTGTAGTGAGAAATTCAAAAGCTCTTCAAGGCTAAAAACACTGATTTCTTTGCCAGTCTCACTCGAAAAGATTGGGATATGTGGCTTATAGCCTTCGAATGTCTCTTTAGGCCAGGATTCTAAAACACGATTGACATCTCGCAAATCGTAAAGATGAGAAGCGTGATAAGGACCATGAATGGGCACTCGGACGGGCTTTTGTTCTTTGGTAAGACAATTATCAATAAAAGCGTCCAAGTTGCTTGGTGGCCCACTAATGGTCAGTCCGTTCGGGCTAATTGCGCTAATATACGGCATGGAGACCCGTGGCAGTCCCTGTGACTCATTAGCGTTTGCATTTCTCCCACGAATGTAGAAATTGCCAATTTACCTTTTCCTGGCCAAATTTCTCAATCAGATCTTGGCCTTCTTGCTGTCGTAGTCCTGAGACGAGGACAGACCAGCTCGGCGATGACGAGTTAGCCGCCTCAACAAGTCCTCTGACTTTAGAGACACACATTCCCAGTCTGAGAGCTAGAACAACTGTTTCAACACCAGCTGGGATGAGCTCTCCAATGGTGCTTGCCGAGCTCACTGCTGCTGCGGCGAGCTGACCAGTGCAAAGACTGACGATGCAACTCTCGGATCCTGATGGATAAGCATGTCCAAGATCGCCAAAGTAGCTAAAGTAGTAATGTTAGCCAAATTCCGATGATGCATGAATTTTCCTTTCAATGAAATCTTACTGAATGAAGCAGCCTAGCTGGTAAATGGTTGTCAAGGCACTTTCCAAGGCGGTACTTGGGCCTGATTCAAGGTATCTGGCCAGGAGATCGACGATGCTTGTAAAACGCGGGAACATCTGCCGCTGGGATGGCGGCAATTGACTAATCTCTTTTCGAAGTGCATAATAGCACTTTTGGAAAAAAGAGCTCACAAGAGAGTCATTTTTGGCTTGCAACAGGCGGCGTAGGCCCGAGTCGAAATTAGCAGTCTGATCTCCGAAGAGATACACGCGACTGGGGCCTGCCATACTCAAACCCGATGCTAGCCAGTGGTACAGATCTTTACAGTGAAAGAGTATTGAGAAAAATAATCGGGGCGCGCGCGAATATATGGGCTATGATACTTTATAGGTACTATGGTAATACAAGTTTTTGTGGGGCATAGGAAGACCAGAGTTACACATTCCGATCTACGGATCTACCGCACACATGGGATCGAAACCATGAAAATTTCTACGAACTTGTTTTCACTCGATGATAGTGGTAGTTGGGAGCAGAAGCTCCATGGTAGTGGATCGGCGAAAACTGGGAATGCTTCGATCATGGTAGTAATCCGCTCGTGCGTGATTCAGATCTGCCAAGTCTGCCAGTCCTTGACCAATGGCACGGTTACCGCAGTCAATGCCTGGTCACGCTAGCTGGGTGTTGCAATGTTTTCATTTTGCTAGCATGTAAGACATTAATTGGAAACGGAACTATGGATCGGTGCCGTCAAATTCTCTGGAATTAAGATAGCGGCCCGGTTTGTTTCTTTGGGTTGACAAAAGTACTAGGAGCCACTTCAAGTATTCAACCCGTTGACAGAACGCTGTTTGCGGATATCGCTCCCACGACCAATGAGAACAATATTCTAAAATAAAGTCTAGAATAACAAACATGCTTGAGCAGGCAGCGAAGTAAAGTTCTGAAACGCCGGAATGAGTGTTTTCGGGCGGAGTTCATTACACTTGCTTGTCTGTTTTCAGAAGGTTGCAGCCGTATAGTTCCCCGTCACGTGAGCAGCGTGCCCTAAGCAAGACCGGAGATACTGTACCTCTGTACCTCTTGGGAATATGAGCAGGTACAAGTATTGTTAAAATTCAGATTGAACGAAATATTTTGGATCCATATCAACACTATATTGCTACTAGCAGGTCCCTGAGGCTTTTTCTCCTAACTTGAACTTCAAGATTAAGACTTGCTAATGAAAATATATTAACGGTCCATGAAGCACTGACACTCACCTCGCAAGCCAATTTAAAACTCAATGGCACTTTGAATGCAACCATGATCCGATGTAGTAGTTCTAGAAACTAGACCCCTAGAAGATCATATTGAAAACCATAATACGTCAAGACTTTCCTATGGCTTATAGACTTTCCTATGGCTTCCAAGCCATAGGAAAGTCTATATCGAAGGTTCGATATATCGATGTCTAAACTACTAGCTCGGTTTTCCCCCTACCTAGGATACCAATAAAATCTGACCCGAAGAATGAGGACGTGTTTTAAGAGAGCAAAGGATCATCCAGATGACAGCTTGATTTGTTCAAGTTGATGAGCTTCATTCCCATGATTCCTGTGTGCACCGAAGATAAGTATCTGAACGTGCCTCAAGCTGCTCAAAACTTGCGAATACCTATTCTAGGTAGAATCAAGACCATTACCTCAAAGTACTGTTATTAGACCTAATTTAGTTTGTATCAAAGGAGGACTTACTCTTGGCTTTCGCTCCGACAAAACTTTGTCCAACTTCTCTTCACATCGGATATCGAACTAGGTAGTTCGATGTCAAGAGAAGTTGGACAAAGATTGACTCTAGAACCCTGCTACATGTTTAGGTAAACATGTAGCAGGGTTCTAGAGTCAAGCGATAGAAAATGTCTTCGTCATAGGGTACATCAAGCTCAAAGTGATCGACATAGGTGGAATTCCCGCCACGGCCCGAGGTCCGGACTAGTACAGATGCGTCTACATGTAACCAAAGGTATCAAATTCCCAATTAGGCAATTAGTATTATTATTTATGTGTATCGTAAGATTCTTAGACTGCGAGACATGACGCTTTGAAAGTCCCAGAATCACTAGCATGAAGTCCTTTGCAAAGGGACCACTAGAAGTTGAGGGTCTGATATCGACCTGGAAGGCTTTGGGCAGTGGGATGCGACTGAGCCCGCGCTTGCTCAGAAATTCTTTGGCCGAGTAAACTCATCATCTTCAGTTTCTGGCGAGCTTGGTGCCAATCTCCATAATCCTCAATTTCCGGTGTGACTTGCGGGGTGGGAGGGGAGCTTTGAGGAGTCTGGGGTGTGGTAGGAGTCGTAGGCGATGCAAGGGAGGTTTTCGGAGTTTGAGGTACTGGCAATGGAGTCGACGTTGTAGGCGCGGGAGTCTGAGAGTGACTGGACCACCACGAGCTCATACTCGCACTTTGTCCTTGATCGGCCTGGCCGGAACCACCTTGACCAGCACCCTGACCTTGACCGGCACTCTGACCCTGGCCAGACGTACTAGCACCCCCTGGACTTTGATCCTCGCCTGCCGGAACCTGTGGCCATGCATCGACACCATCAAGGAGAGCGACAGCCATTCCGTTTGACATATGGGTCTCTATATGACAGTGGAAAAGGAAGGGACCGGGGTTGACGACCTGATACCGAACAATCATCCAAGTCAGGCCCATTGAACCCTGAGTAACGAATGTATCTCTTGCCTGAGGATTATCCATCTGGAAATATTCGGGATGTTCGGCAACTGCTTGCTCAGTGCTGTCCCAGTTGAAGAAACCGGGACCAACGCCAAGAATATAGGCCTTGTTGGAATGCTTATGCATGACATGAGGCGCCTGGACTGCAGGGGTGTTGGGCATATCACCGAGCTGAAGAAGAAGGTCAACCCAAGTGCCATTCTTTGTCTCAATAGTGACCTGGTCAGCCAAGTTGTGTTTAGCATTGAGATCGTATAGGATGGGGTCATCCCAGTTGGCCATCATGTCATACAGAGCATTTCCAGAAGCTGTCCAAGTGTAAGATGATCCCAAACGACCGAGAGTAAGGTTGATCAATTGATCAGCATGGCGAGGAATGGTCACAGGGGGATAAGGCTGGATTGCCCTGTTGTCTAAGGCCACGACCGAAGCAGATGTGTTCCTGCCACCGTAGTCTAGGTAGGGCTCGGAAGGATGGGAATTTTGAGAGCCTTTATACCGCATAGTGGCAAAGCCAGAGATAACCTGATCGCCTTGTGTGTCGGGAATCCGGAGTGTATAGTCTTTAGGCGGCTTGTCTAGCTTGACCATTGCCGCATAGCGCTCTCCATTGAAGATAGCGACACTTTCAACAAGTTGTGGCTCAATGTATGAACCGTCAACTTCATAAATATACATGGGGTGCTCATCGATAGAGAACATCAAAGCCTTCAGAGCAGCCGCACTAATGAATTTGAGACTGACCCATTGATCCTGAGGATCGACTTCAATGATTTCGTGTAGACCGACAGTTGGGGTACATCCTGAATTTAACCCGGCGGGGAGAAGCTCCGGATGAGTTGGAGGGAAATTTCCTTGACTTTCGTAGATATTTGGGAGGCAGCTGAAGTTAAGGGGACCAAAATTAGTTCTTGCTAGACTGACACATGATGATACTATACAACTTACCCCTTATCAGTCAAGGGTTGATTGTTGATTGCGGTGCTGAGGTAGGGGAGTTCGACACTGGAGATGTTCGCAGTGCCTGGGCAATAAACAGATCCGCGGCCATTGATGAGGATGCTGTCAGAGCAGCTAACACAGTATAGTAAAGAATTAGTGAGAATGATTTGCACACAATGAATTTGGTCAAACTTACAAAACATTGATACCTGTGTCCTCTTGGACCTTTTGGTACTCGGCAGCTGTCAAGTGATCCCAATCAGAGAGCATAATCAACTGTGGATTCTTCTCAGCTTGCTTCATCGCCTTGAGATCCGCAGGATTGTTTGAAATAAAATGGAAGGGATCGGGAGTCTGAGGAGATGGACTAGAATGATACTAAGATTAATATCAATGCCACTGAAATTAGTCGATCATCTTACCTGATCCAAATTGGCCCATACAAGCCATCCATGATCTCGGATTGAGCGTGAGCATGATACCAGTAGGTTCCATATTGGGTCGCTTTCCATCGATATGTCCAGCTATGCCCAGGCTGAATAGGCTTCTGGGTGAGCCCAGGAACTCCATCGGACCAAGGCGTACCTCGTTGTTCAATTCCATGGAAATGAATCGAGGTATTGACGGGTAAGTTGTTGTGGACAACTACTTCTACATCATCACCCTGTTCAAGTCGCAATTCAGGACCGGGAAATTGCTCATTCATGAAAATGAGCTCTCGCACATTACCATCTGGCGCACCTTTCTGCCAAGTTAAGTCCAGGTCAAAATGCACTTGTTTAGCCCAGGCTACAGAAGCTAGCCCGGAGCTAACGAGAGCTAAGAGAGTCACTAGCGGTGCCATGTTTGAGAGGCAATTGGAAATTGCAAATCTCAACGTCAACTCAATGAATGACGACCTGAACTGATGGTTCGAGGATGGCAGGGCTGAGATATTGGGTTGTATCCACTAGTCACTCATCTTCGATGTCCAAGATGGTCACTGGGGCAGCCCAAAATTCTTGAAGGGTAACACATCTGCTATTTCAGGTATGCAGAAAGAACCCCACGGGTCGGTAACAATTTCACTTTTCTGATAGAGTTATCGGGAACCCAGATCTAGTTTGCATTCTTGTCAAACTATCAGGATATTGGGACCATTCGTGTGGTTTTCCACTTTGAGTCCGGGATACAGTAATATCGACGCAAAATATTCTGAAATGCAAACCTGACTCCATGGTTGGGGATATGGCCATCAAGAAGTTGTTGACCTGAGCTAGCTTGAGGTAACATTAGCTCCGGGGGACCATTCGGCAGCGTGTTCGAGAAACTCAAAGTGATTGTACTTGAATATTTAGATTGGAGAGAGGTCAATCGGGCGAGATTGAGCAGTGATATTTGCCCAGATTACTGATGTTCGATCCATGTTTTGTTTTGGAATGGCTTTGGATTCCTGCCGCTTACTGGAATGTATGCTATAGCCGATTCGGGGACTACCTCCCTTTTGCGGAAAAATGCAATCGCGGAACATCAAGCCCGTGCACGGAGTGAGAGCCTTGTAGGCTTCAGATGAGCCAGCCAAATTTGATTTGCCTCGAATACAACAGTCATTATCAAGAAACATGTCATCAAGCGGTTTTGTAACCAAAATCTTCTTGGCGAAAGTGAAGATGTTAATATGATTAGAACATGCCAGGATAATTCTCGAATCATCCGAAATGCAAGTCTCATCGCGTCTTTTGACAAGAAAATCATGCACAGTAACATTGCGCAATTCCTGTAGCGTGTAGGGCCCATTGTGTTAAAGCTTCCTGCTCATCAGTATGTAGTATTGGAAATGTTGGAGTCCCGCTAAGATCGACGCGCAGAATGCAGCAAAGATTTCCATGCCGAGCATGTTTTGCTTCACATAATTATCCCGATATGACCATATACAGATCTCGAATACTACCATGGGCACCAATTGAGGGTATACACAACAATCTTACTAATTAGTGGGTGGTTGGGACTTGGTTTGCGGCGATAGTGTTCGAACCATGGATCCGATTTTCAGCCGCGCAGGGTCGAGGGTCACGGGGCAGTGTCCTGAGGATCCATCCGTCGCAACGCATTCAAAGGGACTAAAAAGAAACAGCCATGTCACTGCAAAAGTCAGCAATACAGCTCTGATCAATATAATTCTAAATCAATGAGAATCTACTGTCGAGTGTTAATCTCAAGAAGGATGAAGCGTCATGGTTGCGCTGGAAACTTAAGCTTATCGCGATAAGAGGCTTCTCCGCCGCTAGTCCCGATCGGGTCACCACGTAAACAACCCTCGGGCCTCACCGTCTGAACCTCAGATCCAACCTCTCCTCCCCCTCCCACCCTCCGGTCGCATTCGTCCTGTTCGTGATAATTAGGCCTGGCGTGTGGGTCGATCCAATTTTTGATTTTTGATTCGCACTACACCGTCAATTATGGCCGCTTGAATCATTATTTTCTTTGCGGCCGTGCGTTATACCTATTGCGACCCCATCTTGACTCCCACTCTCCAGCTGAGCTCGCGACAAACTTACCCCAACCGGCCGACCATCAACCCAGGCACCATCGAAACAATTGCTTACCAGACTGTCTGCTACTATACAGCTGATTCGATACGATCCGCGCTACTGATCTGCGCCACAAAATAATCGATATCGGACCTGTCATAATGTCATCCAACGGCGCTCAGTTGCCTTCGCGGTTCCCGTGCTGGTGTCGGGCTGTCTATTCATGGGGAGGCGAAACAACCAAGGATTTAGGGTTCGTGGAAGGTGATTTGATTGAATGTCTAAATGCGGGAGACGGACAATGGTGGATGGGTCGACTACGCCGTGACAGACGAGCCGTTGGACTGTTCCCCTCCAACTTTGTGGAGCTGATGAGCGAAGACTTCGTTCCTGTTAGTCGTGATACCAGTCCCATGGTTCTCTCTGGATCGTCTCCTATCAACAATCCCACATCGGCTCCAAAAAAGACCAAGACCGTGTTCCGCAAGCCCTTCCAGGCGCACAAGGAAGCATTGTCCCCTTCGTCCAATTTGGCCCGCAGTGGTTCAAATACGCCCGTGAAGAGCTCGATCCCCCAAACACCACCACGAGATGGCAGTACCCCCCGAAGTGTCAGGCCATTGCGTACACATGCAAGCGCAGTCAAAGACCAAGGTTCGATGTCTCGACCATCGTCCGTATCTTCGCGCACTTCCTCTCGAAGAGGCTCTCCCGCTATGTCACCACGCGCATCAGTCGAGCCTGAAAGGTCACCATCCGCTCTCATAGCCCGCGGTAGTATATCGTCTTCGCGACCTTCGTCGCGTGAAGTCTCTCCCTTGGTATTGCAAGAGCCGGAGCCAGAGCCGGAGCCGGAGCCAGCACCAGAGCCACCGCGCGAGGATTCTCCCCCTCCACCACCACCACCTCCGCATCGAGTCGCGATTCAACGGGCCCCTTCACACTCTCCCCAGCCAAATCATCACTTCCAGTCCGGTGGATACTATCAGCCGCCTCAATCTCCACAACCATATACGCACTATGAACCACCCCGTTCCCCACAGCCACCTGTGCACTATCAACCACCTCGTTCCCCGCAGCCACCTGCGCATTATCAGCCATCTCATTCCCCGCAACCGCCTGCGCATTACCATGCACCGAGATCTCCACAGCCACCGGCTCATGGATCACATCGACGAATGCATTCTCCACAACCTCCTGCCCATAGGAGCCACAGACCCTCTCGGTCGCCCACACCATTAAACATGAATGATCGATATGTGATTTTCGCACGTACCCCATCACCGGGTGCACTTTCAACGCATTCAGCGCAATCTGCTCTCTCGGCACAATCAGATGCACATGGAAACACTCCGTCTCCACTGAGAGATGCGATGGAGGATGTGATGACTTCTCTGGAAGATATGGGATTACCTCGCCAGGCTACTTCCCCTGGTCCTCGTCAAGCGCCTTCTCCATCCCCACCCCCGACGTTCAACAATCCTTGGTCAGCGGAGAATTTTAATGAAATGAACGATCGAACGCCACCAGCAACGAGACGTCGCCCACTCACTTCCCTTGGCTTTGATGGTGAGCCCGTACAAAGTGTGCCGGTGCATCGCAACAGTGTGTATTCTCATGACCACTACATGGATGGTCCCCCACAACTCAACAACTATGTTCAAAGAATGGAGAGTCGTCTGCGTCAATTAGAGGACCAAAATAGATCCCCCGAGGAATATGACGGTCATGCTGTAGATGATGACCCCCCACCTCCTCCTCCCCCCAAACATGCGGCTTATCACCCACGCAACAACTCAATTCCAGCACAACATCCACATTTGCGTGGCCGTCGCTCTGGACAAAATATGAGGGCCGATTCACTCGATCGTACCGCGACGACCAAATCCAGCGCCACTAGTTCCAGTGGCATTCAAAGCATCGGTACCAATGTGACTACAAGCACGGACAAGACTAGCCAAAGCCTTATGAGTGGAGCATCCGCAGGGGGGTTTAGCGCCACTAGTGCTGGTAGCTATGCTCGCCGGAACGGTGCTTATGACCGACCCAACACTGCCATGGATAGTTTCCGATCCAGGGGGTTCAGCGATGCAGGCAATCCAGACAGACCAGAAACGCCAATGACTGGTGTATCATACCATTCGAGCCACAACACATCCCGTCAAGGTGCATCCTCTGCGATTCCATGGTCATCCGCCGATCATGACACGGGCGACTCCGGTGGTGTCTTTGGTGGTCTTTCAACCCCCAAGTCGAAGAAACAAGGGTTCTTTAAAAAGATCTTCGAATCTGCCAAGACTGGCGCCGCAAGCGCAAGGAGTAGTATATCTGTTGGCCATGGAAGCGGAACACCATCTCCATCTAAAGGGAACAGAGTGGCTGATGTAGTTTCACCTCTTCTCACCTCTCACTCAACTCGCGAGACTTCTTCTCGAGAAATGGGGCCACCTGGTGCCAGTGCCATTGATTGGGTTCAGGTTCGTCGTGATGTCAACCGATCCTCTTCCCCAAGCCGAAACGAGAGAGTTGAACGAGCTGAACGGTGCCAAATGATGGACCACCCTGTGATATATTCGATTGAAGAACTTCAGGATACTGCGGAAGGTGATGAAAGCATCGACGGTTTGCCTATTCACGAACCGACGAATTTCAATGCAGCCAATATGAATCTGGTTGATAAAAGCGCCCGCTTCATCAGCAGCCTTCCCCCAATGACCAACTCCATGAGCCTTGCGCAAGGTTATATCTGTCGTCCCTATAAAAGTGATGTCCAACGGCTGCGCGCAATCTTTACTTGGGTCAGCGAAAAGATTGCTTGGGAAGAGCCTCTGGATGGTCTGGAAGTCGATATTAAACGAGTCTTGCAAGCTAAGCGAGGGACCCCGGAGGAAATTGCGTTGTTGGTACACGAGATGTGTGGTGCCGTCGGCCTACATTCTGAAATCATCCATGGATATCTTAAGAGTCCAGGGGATGGTCTTGATCTAGAAAGTCTTTCTCGTCCCAATCACTGGTGGAATGCTGTCTTGGTCGACGGGGAATGGCGGATGATGGACTGTGCCTTGGCCAATCCCACAAATCCCCAAAGGAGCCGTTTCGTCACTACTAACTCCTCCGTGGCGGAAAGCTGGTATTTCTTAGCCCGGCCGCTTGAGTTTTGCTATACCCACGTCCCAATGTATCCCGAGGAACAACATATAGTCCCTCCTGTCTCACCCGATGTTCTACTGGCCCTTCCAGCTGTCTGTCCACAATATTTCAAGCTGGGAGCCCAGTTCCCTGACTATGATACAAGCTTGATGCGAATCGAGGGGCTAGAATGCATGCAATTATGCCTGGTCGTTCCCCCCGATGTCGAATGCGCAGCCGAAGTCGAGGCTCCTGCTTTTGCTCGCGATGCCGATGGTGACTTTTTTGAAAGCGGAGACATTGTTCGCAAACGAGCTCTTGTCCAGCCTGACTGGTTCCGTGGACAAAAGCGAATCACTGTGAAGGCTGTTCTACCTGGTGATGAGGGCCAAGGAATCTTGAAGCTATATGCTGGCAAAAAGGGTCTCATGCACTCAAGCAAAGATATCCCCCATCCATTGGCATTGGCCTTGCCGATGATGCACACTGGAGAGAACCCGCCGTATGATTTCGTTCTCCGCCATCCTACTCCTCATGCCCAGCGCCATGATCTTTATATCATGCAGCCGCAGTGCTCGCGCTTAGCTGTAAACAACACCTTCGTCTTCGCCGTCCGTCAACATCCAGCTTCACCATCTCCCCCGCCAAAGGATGATTACTACGCAAATGGACGTGCTTCCCCATCATTATTCAACCGCCCCTCGAGTGCGCTGAGCATGGTGTCGAGTACGGCCGGTGGGTCCACTATTTCCAGCAACTCCAACGAGTTCTCTGCATCAACGTCTGCTATTTCCTCAACTAGATCTGCCTCTGGGCGCGAAAAACCAGCCAAGTTGGCCATTCAATCCCCATCCGGAAAGATTCTACGTCTTACCCGCAAGGCCGACCATATGATGCAGTCAGATGACCCCAATTCCTCTGTCACTGACGCCGTGGCCGAAGGCAGTGTTTGGGAAACAGTAATCAAGATTGGCGAACGGGGTACCTGGCGTGGTCTTGTTCTTGCAGACCGCGTTGCTAGGTGGTGTGTATTCTGCGAGTGGGAGTGTGTCTGATGTATCATAATCTGATGCTAAGCGAGCATTCATATTTTGATGAGATGGCGCGGTTATTTTGATTTCTTCTTGTTTGAAGTTTTGCATTGCGTCTTATTTCTTTTCTTTTCTTTTCTTTTTTGCCCTACGATTCCAAAGTTTTTCATTTTCTCCTTCCATACTGGCATTTGCATCAGGTCGGCTTGGAGCATTGCATATATTGCATTTCCATTTTGTGTTTCTATTTGCAGACATATTTGCTTCGCTTGTTGGTGTTTGGTGTTCGGATTAATTAGGTTTCACGACAAAATAAATCAACATCGCATTCAATATATCTTCATTCTCTGAGTCTTAGTCGTAGCTTTCATCCACTTGTCTAGCTGAGTAGGTACTCAGCTAGACAAGTGGCTGAGGTAGTTGTTGTATTTGAACAATGTGTATTTCTGGCAGTAGGAATGATATGCCATTATAGCTTCGCCACTGCCGAGCGAAGCATTGGGGCCACTTGTTTACGACTCGCAGTGCTATTTGTCTGTATCCAAAGTCGACTCCAGAGGCCGGATTTGCCGTCCATACTAGACCTAATTTCTCCTTCATCAAGTTCAATCTTCTCGCTATCGACGTAATTCCAATCCTCAAGACCAAGTTGAGTTGAGAATTGTTCAATAAAGGCATTTAGGGCGTCTACGTACACATCTCCATCGCCAGTGACACCAACGAACAGCTCACGGGAGAACTGTTCATCAGCAGATGTGAAGGAGGTCATCACGACCACAATATCCAGCTGCTTGTCATCGGATGTTGCAAATGACCTAATTCCTTCCAGGAACTGTTGACACCCACCGGCCTTCTGGATCAGCCAACGCATCGGCTTCACTGACGAGCAAAATCCCAGTTTAAGACTAGTCTTTGATGTGTCCGTTGACTCAGTCCAATCTTTATAATCACGATCCAAAACCTCTTCGAATGTCAAGAGATCAAGGCTATTTTGCTTGGCTGTTAGAACCTGCTCGTAAAAGTCCACCATGCTCCATGTATGATCCAGAGAGCTGATGCAGCGTTGTAAGAATCCCATTGATTGCACATCGATATCAGTGACTTTGCCTTTCGCAGTCAAGTTTGAGGTGTCGACGAGTATCGCGGCCAAAGCTAGTTTTGCAATCTGCGACTTCTCTGGTGCAGATGATACATCCCAAAATCCACACGAGTTCAGCTCATCTGTAATCAAAGATGTGCATGACCCCGGACCTGGCTTAATAATTAACGGCTGGCCTTGAGGTAAATCTTCGAGGGGAGGCATGAAGTCTTCATTGACGTGGTGATCGATACATCCCACCGCACGGAAAGAGACAGTTTCCAGCCCGCTCACAGATCCTGTTCCTTTCTGTTCATTGCGAATTGGCATTGCATTCCAATCAACCAGCATCGCATCTGCGACAATTTTACCCGATTTTGACCGCTCTTTCAAATCCGCTGCAAAATCTGCCACAGTCATCAGGTGTTTGCGCAAGACCTTCCCCGCAGATTCGGACGCGTTTTCAAAGCGATCTTCGGGGCTGAGTGCGGGGAAATTAGTCGAAAGCCAGAATGCAGTGACGAATTCCGGCCGCAACCGGTAAAGCTCCGAGTCCGAAGGTACATTTGGGAGGTTGATAAGAGGGATGTGGGGTCGTGGAGTTGTGTTTGGGCGACGATTGTTCGCGTAGTAAGAAAAAACGATACTCGAGATAATGGAGTCGAGGTCAGCAGAGGCATTGCCTAGCACGTAAATTGGAGATTCTGCTAGAGTGCCTGCAAGAAATTCGAGATGCACTTGGCGGGCATTGCGAAGGAATTGGAGAAGGGTCATTGCGCGGAGAGTTGGAGGAGATGAGGAGAAAAAGAAGGGCAGTTTTGGAGTTGCTTCGGCGTTGCTTTTTTGGGGGGGCGGTCCGCACTACGTCATTGGACAGTCTAAATGCACACGAATAAACAATACATAGTATACCTTATACCTTAAGGTATATACGAGGGATATCATGAATAGAAAAAAAATAATTACAAAGAGCGGTAGTTAATATATAATACTACCTAATGCTTCTATTCTGATGTTGCTTAGTCTTCTCATCCCAGCCCCGGCTCTTTATTGATTCATTTTGCTTATTTGACGTTGGATAAACTCACTGGCTTATCATTTCCCTTATAATTTCCCATACCTTGATTGCGTTCATCGGCCATCTGGCTGGCATACATAGCGTCAATTGTATCATCTTCCGAGGCGTCGAGGATAGGGCCAATGTAGTTCTTTTTACCCCATATCAGGTACCAAACAGCTGCAACGGAAACAAATCCTACAAACACCACCGAGGCATAGTTCATGGTGTCTTTAGTGATTGTGGCAGATGTTGGGAAAGAAAAAAGAGGCAGAGCAATCAGTGACCAGCCTGCGGAGAATGAGGTTAGAGATTAGAGATTGGTAGAGCATTGACTGAATGGGGGCTATTCTCACATATGCAAACAATGTTGCAGAAGACACCAAGAGGGCCAAGATTGAAGCGAGACTGTATCAGATCACGGCGCCGTCGAAGAATCAATGATACGGATACCGGGCAAGCGTAGCTTAGTGTCAGGAATATCACACCAACGCCGGAGAAAGCGTTGAATGCGGCGCTGGATCCAAAGTATATCAAACCAAGTAATACCTCGATTACCATTCCCAGGAGCATTGCATTTAGTGGAATACCAAGACCCTCATCAACTTTCTTCCACCATCCAGAGCCTGGGATGGCACCATCTCGTGCAAAAGCCCAGGTACATCGGGATGTAGCAGTGACGCAGCCTATTCCACAGATCAAGCCCAGGACTAACAATGGGATCAACAAACAGAAAGCACCTACAGAGCTCCCAGTAGCGGATTTCATGATTGTTGGAACTGGCTGGCCAGATGGGATGCTCGCTAGCATGGAGATGTCGGGGAGAACGAATGCGATCGGCAGGAGAAATGCAAGACCGGCAAACATGTTGAGCGTAACGCCACCGACAATTGCTCGTGGTACCTGAATAGCTGGCTGGCGGACTTCCTCGCACATTCTAGAGAGGATGTTAGCTCAAATTATCTGGTTCTAGACGGAGTATCCAATACTACCAGCCATATCTGGGGAAGAGAGTTCCTTACGATGTTACCATTCCTGTGGCTGATAGACCATAGGCAGCTTGGAGAAGACCAATGCAGAATGACCATCCATCTGGCCATCCCGACTGAGGTTCGAAAGAAGTGAAAACCCATTTGGCAGAGTGTCGACCATTATGTGCGACAACAAGGATTGTAATCAGAATTGCAGTTACCCCAACGAGTGTCCAGAATATGGCAAATGTCTACTCCAATCAATTATAAGAAACGGTCAGCCTGTCAATGATAGGATAGCCTTGCAGCCTTGGTATTAAACTTCATTTAGTTGGAGAAGCCTACCTCGAGGTGCGTGAGCCATCTATTACCAAAAGCAGGAATTGCATGGCAAATAAGTGTGATAGCGACGAAGATGAGAAAAGATTGATAAGCCTGGAAATTCTCTGCAATACCAATCCCCGAAGAATCTTCGAAAACATTCAAACTTTCGACAAAAAAGAGTGCGGTCGCAAAATTAACTGCAAGAGTAATGGTTATATTCCCAGCAACATAAGACCAGCCACAGATCCAAGCTGTGACGCGACGACACCATTTGGGAGACAGTGCAAAAGTTTGATAGTATACTCCACCAGCAGTAGGAAAAACAGAAGTGATCTCTGCTAAAGAGCTAGCTACACAGAGCATAATGAGGGAGACTAGAATCCAGCCCCAAACCATGTTAGCTGAGCCACCACCCGTTATCGAGTATGACATGGTTGTTGAGAGCCCGTATGGTACTGAGGCAAGAATAAAACACATAAAGACCACCTGCCATGTTGATCGATTCCGTGATAGTTCTGCAGTATACCCGAGTGCCTCCAAATTTGCATCAGCAGCCGGCTGGTCTGCTGAAAGATCTTTTTGTATATCTTTATCGGACATGATTTCTGATTGTTGAGAAAGAGAAAGGGAAAGGGAGAGAGAGAAGAGAAAGAGAAAGAGAGACAGTAAGAAGTATAAAGATGTTGCTTTTGTCAAGTTGCCCAGGAACGGCTGGGTAACGGCCAACTCGCTTAAACCTAAACGTAATCCTCGGGGTAAATGCATAATTAGTGCACGGAATTTCCTCCGAATTTTGACAGTAAATTACTGTTCTAGCGGAGTCTCAGGAGTATCGCTATACGTATGGTTGCCAAACTTTGTCAATAGGACCCACTGGTTGTGAGGGGCTCGTATGTATGTACTGTAATATCAACCCTGGAATATTTCACCAGTATCTATCTCTCTTGTAGTTAAAACTTGCGATCTGAAAACCGTGTTCCAGCTAATGGCTACTCGTCTGTTGATTCATATATGACATTGGTTTTAAAGCCTAATCTATTTGTGTTGTTTGTTGCCTGGAAATTCAGGTCCATACAATTTGGAGCTGTTTATTGATATACATATCTCAATTAGAAAATTTCGTATTTTGGAGGCGAGTCCGGAATCTCCTGATAACATGGAAGATTGCCCGTGAAGATCATTTCATCGATGTGAGCCTCGGCTCTATCAATAATGCTCATTGGGAAGGTTGCGTTAAGTGCTGTCCGCATAGGCTTTCGATCCACCAACTTCTGAGTGGAGGCATCAAATGTGTCCTCACTTACAAGAACATCAAGTTTCAACCGATGTTCCGTGGTGAGGGCTACTTTATATCTTGTTGGAAAGATGAAAGATTCTTGAAGCGATGGCGGCAGAGATTCTGGTGATAGGAGCCCAAAATTATTTGACGAAATATCCACTTTTGGCGCTGGAGTGACTGAGCTGGGTATCTTGATTTCGAAAACGACATCAACAGCAGAATCCTTTTGACGAATGGCCTGTTGATTCGCAACTTGAAGAAGTGGGTTATGTTGAGTGCTCCAATAACCTTTTTGGAGTCCATTGGCTAGCTCACGAACAGATGACTCCTCTTCGACCGCGTCATGCCCAGGAACACCATCTTGCCCTGTCGGCGTTTGTAGAATTTGTGCCACTTCTTCTATACGCCATCTGAACCCTCGTATTGCCACACATTTGAACTCCGAGAAGCGCCCTGCAGGAGTGGCAGGACAGCGGAGAAATATTCTCGCTGCAACAGAGAAAGTAAAATCTGTCGGCCCAATATTATTCTGAGAAAGAAAAATCTTGCTGATCACACTTGAGTTCGGGTAGAAGCGAGTATATTGGGTGGAATTTTGCTCAAGCAAAGTTCGATGGCGGAGAATAATCTCTTTGCTTACTCCAACGGAGTTATTATCTTCTGTGTCGATAGATGCGACAATAAAGTATGATATCTTTGCAATCCCTGTGGTTGTCGTCCCAGGGACCTTGGCGAGAATCGGCATATAAAAAGGAATCTTTTGGGTGTTTGGGACCTGGATACTAGCATCCCTTGGAAGAGCAGAAACAGGGATAGAAAGCTCTTCAATGATAGAGCAAGACCGAGTGAGATAGCATTCTCTTGGTTGTGGCTTTGGCAAGAATTGGTGGCAGACTTTGCTGAAGATATGGTCACTCTCCTCGGCGCTATCTCTGGCTTTACTCGATAACATTTGAATGAGGCAGACTCTGATTGCTCGAGTCTTGCAGAGACCAAAATATCTCGGCCTTGACTGAATGACGACTGATGCAGGGATAGGCTGAGAAAGACTGTCTCCTTTAATATTGGAGTATAGATCATGTGTCGAGGGGAATTCTAATCCCAGCTGTAATTTTTCCATGGCTATGGCGGTCCCTGATGGTTGATAAAGGATGATTAACAGGCAGACTTTATTTTCATGATTGAATAGCTGCTCTGATGTAACTTACCTTCTGGTATAAATTTCGCTCAAGTATTCGCTGGTCAATCATTTCATACTTCACGAGGGGAACTGAAGACCCGCCAGACGGCGCTAGTCCGAAAGAGGCTGCCAAGGTGCTTAATTAGAGTTTCAGGTGGGGCCGTCCCTTTTCCACGCTAGCCCGATTTGAGATTCTCCATTTGGCGAAAGTATTGAGATAACACGGGAAAAGGTACGATATTTGGTCTTGCAATAATCTTAATGACAAATCAAGCGAGTAATCAGTACGAAACTGCGCCATGAAGTTTATCTTGGAGTGCGTTGGCAGTTCAAATTTTGACTAGGTCTTTTATAAGTCTCACCTGCCATGCATTTCAAGTGAATAGATGGAATTCAGTCATTTCTCACTATAAGCTGCCTTACCATCTATCTTTCAGTAGATACATTTGGAGCCTAAAATGCCCCCGAGGGTCCATCTCATTCGACATGCGCAGGTCTGCTTTCCCTTATGTGATGGTAGAGTTGCAGGTTTCTGACTAGGAACAGGGCTATCATAACCTAGGTCCTACATACTGGAATCTTGCCGATCCTCTTCTTACCGAGAAAGGAAAACAACAATGTCTGCAACTAGCTGAAAACTTTCTAGCTGAAGCAAAGATTGATTTAATCGTTGCTTCGCCAATGCGCCGCGCGATATACACCGCTATAGAGACATTTAGGTCTTTCCTGTCAGGGGACCAGGGAAGAGATATTATCGCGCTTCCCTTATTGCAGGAGACAACGGAGTTTCGGTGTGATATAGGGAGCTCTTTAAAGGATCTACAAGCCGAAGTTGAGGGGAGTAAACTGCCAGTGGACTTAACCTTAGTGGGCGAAAATTGGATTGAAAAGGTACGACACCATATCAAGCCGAGTGGACTTGCTGATGCTGATATACACGAAAGAAGTCAGGCAAATACGAACCAACATTTAGTAAGCTTATGGATCGTGCCCAGGAAGCTAGGTGCTGGTTGAGGATGCGTCCAGAGAAGGAAATCGCCGTCGTCACACATGGGAGCTTCTTACATTTCTTGACAAATGACTGGGAAGATAGTAATATTTATGAAGGTATGGTTTTCAAATGTTTCAGTACAATTATTAGGACTTCTATGCTTACAAAAACTCGTTTAGGAACCGGGTGGGCTAACGCTGAGTGTCGAACATATGAATTTAACCTGGAGGATGAGAAATCCGACAACATGCAGAATGCTTCGATGCAAGAAACAATGGAGTCACGTAGGCGACGCGGCGTATTCAGCCCACCACTGACACCTGATTGCCAGAAGGAATTGAGTAGGACTACACTGCAGAGCTGGGCAAATCAAGGGTACACTCTTAATTCAACTCAATAGGTTGAAAGTTCACCATGATAGACACCTACCATCTCAACTGTTTGGACAGAGCAATTACTAGCTTACTCAATAGCCTTGAAATACCACGAGTGACTAGTAAATTCATTCGTAAATTCAGTAACAAGAATTCTATAGATCATAGATGAGCTGAGCCAACAATAACCCTAGCTCATACACGTGATCGGGCGGTGCCTCGAAATTTGCTACGACGACGGAAGTTCTCCTCAAAACAACCCCGGATACAGTGCCAGAACCCGATCTTGCGCACAGTTTTTATGTGTTGATCTTCTGCGTGTTCATTGCTTGTATCGCGTCGTGATTCCGGTTTTTGTCATAACCCCTCACGCAAGATTTGACCTCAACTCGAATCCTTATCCGCCGGGTTGCCCCTCACTGTATCAATGTCGAAGGCTTTTTGACAAGACGAACTACTAAAATACTTGCGGCCGAATTTGTCATATGCCCACAGACCATCGTGGAAGTGCAAGCGCAGAAAAAGGTAAGATTGCCTTCGATCGTTGAAGCTGAAGATCATTGCTTACCATGACCAGACTGTCCAAAATGCAGATCTAGACGCATTCAATGTGATCGGACCTTGCCGGAATGTAGGAAGTGTGGTTCCCGTGGGCTGAAATGCCCAGGTTATGGAATTATTCTTCGATGGGGACAGGGTGTTGCGAGCAGAGGCAGATTGACTGGACAGCAATTACCAATCCGAGCATCTGAAAGTGTTATTCCTGGTGGCTCCAGAGACCACACTTACCCCCGGAATGAAGAGATTCAGACAAGCATACCCAACCATCTAAACCCCTTAGGCCCACATGCTCCTTCTATGGTTTTTGAATTGGTCCATCATTATGAGCAAAATGTTGCGGGGAAGCTTGCTTGGGTGGATGGCCCAAGAAATCCTTGGCGTCAAGTTATCATTCCTTTAGCGTGGTCATGTCCAACTATTTTTGATACCATTCTTTCATTGTCATCCGAAGATCTTGCTCGCAGATACGGAGATGATGATCAACGACGACTTGACCTACAGTTGGCATCACTTAGGTTTCGAAACAAAGCTTTGTCTTTACTCGCGAAGCATATCAGCTCTATCAGAGAAACTCATCTTCTGTCTCCGAGTGATGAACGCTTGAATGAAGCACGGTTTGCGTTGGCCTCTACCCTTATCCTTTACAACGTTGAGCTCCTGGGCGCCGAGGCTGTGAAATGGAGAATGCATTTGAAAGGAGCTCGGGTCATACATCAGTGGTTTGAGCAATCTTTCTCTGTGGTCACTCCACTTAGTGAGATCGATAAATTCCTGCTCTATGAGCACTACTATTCCAGTGTCTTTGCAGATCTCACAATATTCGACACTACCAATGAGCCACCGAAGGACGGCCTTCAAATCACGGGTGACGTTGCTATCTTCGGGGACTTTGTTCGTGAAATTCAGTTAGTCACTAAGCTCGAACGAGTTAAGCATGATCAGAAGATTTTCATCACGGTCCATCAAATCGGGGAGATCCTTCACAGAGTTGAGATGGCAAAAGACTCTATGATATCGTTCAGTCAGCAATTTTATTTCTGGAATGGCAGAGCTCAGCAGGACTTCCAGCATCTGATCTTCATATTCTATCACGCCATTCAGATGTATACACATCGCGCAATCTCTGATGATCCATCCGCCGAGGATTATATCTATGTTTCTCGGGGCTCGATTGTGGAACACCTGAATCATTTATCGGACAAAAGAGGTTTCGCGCACGATCTTACTTGGCCTTTGTTTATCTTGGGCACAGAAAGTAGAGATGACAAGAATATCCAACACATGGTTTCAGTGGAAATGGAATCTGTGATGAAAATCAGTGGTGATCTCGATCGCAGAAAAGTGTTGTCGTTTCTACAACAGTATTGGTCTGCCGATATTACAGATTCCGTTACTTGGATTCAGTTTATGAGAAAACGTCCTGGAAATAACATGTTGATTCTATAAAGAGGACTTGGAAGCGTTGGAAATCTATAGCATCCAGGATGGGCAATGTCATTATTTAAATACTACTACCACATCATTTGCAAAATTCAATGCTCTTCCGTGGACATGATGATTACCCGACTTTAAGCTCCAGACTAATACACTAGTTCTGTATCGGTACTTCTATGTAGTGCATGATGTAGGATCAAAAGGTACTGGCTGTAGTTGACAGTAGCTGGTACTTCTCGTTGAAGTAGTCGAGGCACAGTATTGACAAACAAGCAAAGCCAACTGCACTAATATACGAACACCTGCTGGGATAACCCACACTTGAAATACAGTGATTCGCAACATTTCCTCAACATTGTGTTTCTCGGAGGTCTCAAGAACAGTCTCACCCGACCTGCCTTCTTTGGGCTAAGCTATGCGCCACTCTCGGCTCCATATCTCCATGATACGCAGGGTAGGACCCGCTTTACAGAATCTGGTAAGTCTAAGATGATCGTATTATTTAGCGAATCTCGTGAGGCTTGTATTGGATTAGATGACTGATCGCACAATATCATGGTAGTCCCGCCTCTATTGCTTGAATACTCTTCAAGTCGTCGTCTATCCTAGTTTCACTTTCCTGCTAGTGAAAGTGAGCCGAAATGGGCCAAGAGAACAACCGCACAGCGACGGTCCTAGGAACAATCGGAACAGTCTTTTGGTGTGTTCAATTAATACCTCAAATATGGTATAACTGGAGACGTAAGAAGACTGAAGGATTGCCGGCGGCTATGGGGTTTCTGTGGGCAGGATGTATGTCATTATCAATCTAATCTGGGCTGGCACTTCCACGCTGGCTGACGTCTCTACTCAGGCGCCGTTCCGATGGGTGTCTATCTTATTCTACAGGTAGCGCAAATGAGAGGGAGAGTTCTTCTGTAGTGAAGCTAATCTCTTGATAGAAAGTCAATCTTTCTTTGCAAATCCAACCCCAGATATTTGGGGTTTTTTCGACTATCATCTGGGCACAGATATTATATTACGACCAGTGAGTTCCCTTGAATAAGCAAAGTCTGCCATGTCTCGCGGTATCAGACTCACACATTAGTAGTAAGTATACCCGAATGAAAGCAACAATGATCTGCTGCGGTATGCTTGCTTTGCTAGGAGGGCTCGAGGCACTCTTAATCCTAACTTTGAGGGTATGGATCGCAAATACATATTTGGGGAATTGATTGACTGAAATACGGGAGTAGATACCATATCAAAAAGGAATCACCTGGCCTGACCTTCTGGTTGGCATTGTCGCAGCGATAATGCTTGGAGCTGGCTTGATCCCTGTTTATTTCGAGTTATGGAAACGAAACGGGAGAGTCGTCGGATTCAGTAAGTATCTGCTCACTTCTTATTAATTTATCAATAGACTCATTGGATATCAGACTGGGTTTTTCTGTGCATAGACACGCTTGGGGGATTATTTTCATTGTTCGCACTTGGTACGATATTTCCTTCTATGCTTGACGTGACATGAGGTTGACTTTAATCAGCGGCAGAAGGTTCCTTTGATATCCTTGGTGGAATAATGTACATTATTGTGTAAGTTCTTTTCCTCGGTACTATCTGAAGATGTCCTGACGGCACATTCAAACAGAGTTGTCCTTGAAATGGGCATATACATCAGCCACACAATTTGGCGCTACCGATTCCGCAAGCTTCGAGAAGAGGCAAAGCAGTCTGGCAAAAGCATAGATGAGCTTCTCAAGGGCCCTAGTACAGAGACAACTTCCATAGTATGAATAGAACTGGCGTCTCCCGGGCCCCGGCGGTTCTCAGGCAAAGAGGACGATTGAGAATTGCAGGATCCATTTTTGTCACTAAATGTTACATCTGTGATTAGCAATAATCTAAATTCCTCTTCCCAATGGCAAAATCCGCATTATCATCAATAGTAGATTGGTGTCTGCCGCGTAGTAGTACAGAGTACTTGATAGTTGGTATACATAGTAATGGATCGCAGTCTATAATTCTTCTGAGCAACCGCCAAGTTCATGTCTTGCAAGATAAACTCTCGCTTTATTAACTAATACCTTATCCTTTGCAATGTTTCCCTCTATGATATTTTCCATACTAGACGCGATTGAACAATATCATGAGATTTCAGTAAGTACTGACATCCCTCCGCAATTGCGTCATTGACGCCTCGGTATCCAGGCATCAATTACTCCCGATGAGGAAAGTAAATCGTTCGCAGCTGGAAACAACTTCAACATTTCAACCCATATCGCACTATCAAGAATCTCAGTATCTAATCAATACTCGGGGATTTTCTGTTCGTGAAGATTTACTTGATCCGTTCTTGAAACTGTCCCAAGCCAAATCCACCCAACACAGCAGCATCAACCTGCACAACTGATCTCTGGCAAGACATCTACAGCAAACAAAAGAAAAAGAAAGAAAAAAGTCCCAATGTCCAAGTTATCCATTCCTTTACCAGAGATCTTCAGCCAAATCCCCCGGCATCAGATCCTTTACTCCCACCCATCACCCATCCACCCACTTCCAACACTCACCCCACGAAGTCCCCCACAACCCCAAATCTCCATCTTCGCCAAACGAGAAGATCAAGCCGCACCCCTCGCCTGTGCTGGCAACAAATACCGCAAACTCGAATACATAGTCCCAGACATCCTTTCAAAAACACCATTACACGCCAATCATGAAAACCATACAGATTTCAACCCCCTCACCGGCCCCGCGACAATCCTAGTCACCGAGGGTGCAATCCAAAGTAACCATACAGTACAAGTCGCCGCGCTAGCCCGCAAATTAGGCCTTAAGTCCCTAGTTCTTCTTTCTCGCGGGACGGGAGGTGGTCTTGCTGCAAGTCAAGACCCTGATACATTCGTTCGAACAGGCAATGTGCAAATCAACCGACTTCTCGGCGCAGAGGTACGAATTCTCGAAGAGGGCCACCCACTAGCATCGGACGCTTTTCCAGTGTTGGAAGAGCTACGCACAGAAGGCGAGATACCATACTGGATTCCCGGCGGTGCAAGCTTACACCCGCTCGGTGGTCTGGGTTATGCGAGGGCAGCGTTCGAAATTGCAGAGCAAGAGGTTGAGATGGGACTTGGTGGAACTGGACGATTTGATTTTATTTTCGTTGCTTGTGGGAGTGGAAGTACAGTTGGTGGACTAATTGCTGGATTTCGAATGCTGGAGATAATGCGCGAAAGTGAAGATCGTCGAATTCGTCCTCGAAGGAATATAATCGGTGTACTTAACTCGCCGACTAAACCACGGTCTTACCATGAAGAGCGGGTTTTGTTATTTGCGCAAAGGGCTAGTGCGCTTATGGGGCTCGATCCGCATCAGAGTGTAAGTATGGATGATGTCAGGCTGGAGGATAGGTTTGTGGGGTCTGGGTATGGAGTTTTGGATGGGGAGACGAAAGAGGCGATGGATCGTATGGCGAGACTGGAAGCTGTCGTGCTTGATCCGGTTTATACAGCTAAAGTTGCTCGAGGGATGTTCCAGTGGGTTGAAGAGGATGAAATTCGACAGTATGCACGATTACATTCCTTGGATGAGGTCAATGTACTCTTCATCCATACTGGAGGACAAGCTGCATTAGGGGCATACGCAGATGTGAACTGAAGGAACATAGCAAATATGGAATTTGTCAAATACATAAGTCTAAATCAACACGTCAGAAGAGTGGTCATTTTCATACTCCTATTTCCAGTTTCTTCTTCTTAATGATGGCTGCATTTTACTAGTACTGGTAGTATTACAAGGTGACTGATAACAGCAAAAGTCGAAAAAGCAGACTGCCTCGGTCATCAAAACATAGCCATTGTGGCGTGGGAAAAATTAAAGCAGCATTAGAAAACAGAACAAAGAAACAGAAAATTATACGCTGGAAAAGAAACCCCAATGGACGTTCGCCTTGCCCTAGTCATGTAGTACACCCTTTGTAAAAATAATGAGAAACCCACGTAGTGATCGAACAGAGAAAAAGAAAATCGGACCAAAGAGAAGACAGCAGATATAAAAAGCCAGTAGGAATTTCAGCGAAATCAATAAAGGCAGGTAGGTACCTTATCCTCGAGACCCCATTACAAAAGCTCCGATCCCGGTTCCATAGTCGGCGTTTCAGCAGGGGGTGGATTGATGCCCTTTGAATCCAATTCAGCCGGGGTTGCAGAGGGCATTGATTCGTCATTTGGAGATGGTGCCCGGCTGCTCCCATTGCTAGCATTAAGGGCTTCCAACGCCTCGCTGGCATGAACATTTTCCATTGGCTCCACTTCAGTCTCGTTATCTTCGTTGGTCAAATCAGCAAAGACGTCATCCATATTTTGACGAGGACTACTGCTGGTAAATTGAGGTTCGGGGCCAAATCTTGGCGGACTGAAGAGAGAAGGTTCCATGTTTTGCTGAGGGGTTGGAGATCTTGGGAGGAAGGAGGGAGATTGTGATTCCCCCGCAGCGTGGGGGAGGAATGCAGATGAGGTGGGCGCAAAGGCAGGAGTTGATTCACTAGCAGGCAAAGAGTAGTTGGCAGAGAATGGATATGCCGCGGAGCTAGACTCAGACATTGGTGTCAAAGTTGGCCCAGTACTAGGAGGAGGGTTGTTGCTTGACGTGGCCGGTGCAGGCTGCAATGACGGAGGACGGCTTGTCTGGGCATCAACAGACTTCCGTTTGGCTGCAGCCATGTGCTTGGCACGAAGGTGCTCGGGGAGATCTTCAGGACGGTCGACACCGAACTGAGCCAGAATTTTCTGTTGCTTGGTCGGACGAGGCTTCCGAGTGGACAACGATTGTTCCAAAATCGGTGGTGGTTCTGGAGCAACCGGTGCCCATTTATGAATCTCCTGGCGGAAGAAGTTTGTCTCGTAGGCCAGCAGAACTTCCGCACCTTCAATCTTTCGCAAATAGAAAATCAAGGTAGGAACTTCCTCGGTGGTTGTACACGCAGCATTGGTAAAGCCATGCAAGAAATCCCGAAATGCAGTCGCTTTGCCGACGATGTTATCCAAGACATCTTCCTCGTCTGGCTGGAAAGGGAGAGTAGCAATTTCGGCTTGCCAGTCCTGCAAGTCCTCCAACTTCGGGCGGGCTGCATCGCGAGGAATCTTTTGTCGCCAATCACAAATTGGACAAGTGTATTTATCAAACTCTTTGACTTTGCCCCTAGCAATCTTGAGGCATTTACCATGGTACCTTTGATGAACATTGTTAGTCACATGTGCCCTTGATTTGACCAGTAGACCCAAGCTTACCATTCATGACAAACTTCACATTCAATCATCATTCCAGCTTCAGAGTGTCGACAGATACAGAACACGTCGCGCTTCCGTGACTTCGGACCCCATGGATTGGGATTAGGGTTCTCAAGCAAGCCGTCCGGAGTATTATCTCGTGAAGACGGTTCCACTGGTGGTCGATAGCTGTCCTCAAGATCAAAGCAGTATGAGTTACGCTTTTCCACATACTCCATATGGGATCTCAAAATGTGCAAAGGAGCATTGGCTTTGCCGAATAACTTCTTTCCTTTCCTCATCCAATCTTCATGACGCTTTTGCTCACGTTCAAGGTCAATTGCACCGATTGGTCGACTGTTTAGCTGCTCCAAGGACTCGGTGAGTTCACGAACGTCTTTGTACTTGGGACGATTCCTCAGATCGGGATCCTTGCTCTTCTCATATAATGTTTGTATCCTTTTCTGAGCCTCCCGCTGCTTGGTCAATGTGGCTTCAACGGCAGCAAGAGTTTCCGGATCAACAGGAAAGCGAGATGCTTGTGTGGAGAGTGCCTCCAGCTGTTGGTAATGTACAGCTTCAACAGAAATCAGCTCTTTGGCCTTGGCTTCCCAAGCTTCGCCAAGTCGACTAAGTGACTTGAAATGGACCAAGTGCTCATTAGCCTCCGAGATACCTAAGGCCACACCGGCGGCGAGTATCTCCTGGCACTCCACAAGGGTAAGGCGTTGTTCCCGCTTGCGAGAAGACTCCTCAGTCCATTTTAGTTGGCGGAGATTCTGCTCCAGATGTGCGACTTCCGGGATTTCCACGTTGAAATTTCGGCCAGTTTCAACAAGTTCCTCGATTTCCTGGGTCGATCGGGTATGCGGGTTCATGAGGGCGACGTTAACGTCCTGGCGGAATCTCTCGATTTCGCGAGTCTTCTCTTCCAGGGCCGCCATCTGTGGACAGTCGAAGGAAAGTTTATCAGCCTCTGCCAGAAGGGCGTAGATGTTCTCCACTCTGCGAACTTCAGGGGCGCGATCGTCCAGCTGCGCGGCCTTGGTACTGGCTCTACGCCACGCTTTTTCGTTTTTTCTCCGGTTTTGCTGCTTCCGGGTAATGTAGTTGTTCGCTTCTTCAACCCATTTATCGCAACGCTGGACGAAGGCCGCAAGATCTTGGAGGCCAGGTAGGTGGTAAGGGATTTTCTCACCTTCACTGAGCAAATTGTGGAGAGCTTTCAGCTGAGGCTTCGGCTCATCCTCCAAGGTCTTGTCGAGCTTCTCCCCCCACGCCTTAGGGACATTCGCTCGCTCGTGAACTCTTTGCACTGTCGATTTAAGTTCCTCGTCGCTCAAACGATAGCGTAGATAGTGATCCTGTCCAAATAACTTCTGGTGATACGGATCACCACAGCAGTCGTAATCATAGATATGTGAAAGACAAACAGTCTTGCCTGATTTCTGACAGCGGAACTGGGTGAGGTAAGTAAAAGCTTTGCAGTATTGGCACTGGTAATCGTCTTCTGGGACATCCTCTTCCTCGACAACGAGCTTGAAGGGGCACTGGCTAGTGGTTGTATCAGTCGTTCCCACCGTACAGTTGTGAGCTGTGGTATTCCTGTGGTTGGCTAACAAGTTCGCTCGGTCACTGAGTTCACGGTTAACAGATCTCTCTAGTGCAGGTGCGAGCCATTTGGCCGTGGTGATGGTTGTGTCTCGTGCAGCTGCTGTGAAGAGCAACTCATCGTGAGAAAAGCAAGGGTGTCTGCGGAAGGATTGAAGACGGTCAACGCCCGCGGCGCCCCATGGCTCCCAGTCTGCGGGTGCAAAGTTGACTGCCTCGTTGAAATTGAAGCCATGGTTGAATCCTGCATGATACGCCTGGGGGAAAGTGAGAACAAATTGGCCTGCCCGTTGGTCTACAGCATAAACGTTCACGCCAGCCTTACGAAGTTTATCAGGGGGCATTAAAGTAACAAGCTGGAACAAGAGGTCTGGCTGTCCTTCGAACAATTCCGGGACGGCTGCGCGCATAGCGGACTCAAAGGCTTCTGCGTCAGCCCCAGGAATACCATACCATGTTTTGGTCGCACCGAAATGCTGATAGTTCGCCGAGTACGCGTAGTGGTCCTCATTGTGCCAGCAAAATGTAGAGAAGCACATGCCGACATAGACCCAGGGAACAGTCATGCCCGAGATGTCTGACTTGATGTGACGGAAGAGAGAATCGCCATAGAAGGGAAGCACATTAAGATTCCAAGGGTCAGAAGAGTATGGATCAAGCGGGTTGCGTTCAATGGTCGGAAATCCACTGCCATGAGTGGTCGAGTGGATGTCTGCACCGTACTCGACCTCGACAGTTTCATGCAAGTCCACGACCAGCTTCCAGAATTCAGCTTCCACGTCATCCTCGGTTTCCCGGCGGTGGGTGTTCAAGACGGGATCGAATGGCATCTTGCCAGCGAAATAGTTCTTCTTGAATTCGTTGGCTTTTTCCTGAAATTGCTTGAGCGAGTAAACGCCGCCATCTTCGAACCCAAATTCGCCGGTGCCAACAAGACATTTGGGACAGTGCCAGTCTTGGTCTGAGGATGCGGCTGTAGAAGGATCCAGGCATCCCGTATGATACCCGAGATCACAACCATCGCAGACGAGGATAGTGGACGGGTTGTCTGACTTTCCACAAGATTCGCATTTCTAGTTCGAGACGTATTTAGTACCGTAGGCTAAAGTTGATATCGTGGCAGAAGAGATAAACTTACATCACCGATGCTTTGCAGACCATCCTTTTTGTTCTTTGGCGGAGCAGGACGCAAGAGAGACATGTGCGATCCAGCAATGGTGGGCATATCTGAAAGAGGGGACTAGAGTCAGAAATGATCTATGGAACATCAGATGAATGACCATACCTTTCTTAAGACGCTTGCTGCGTCGTCCGTTGGGATCATCGCCGTTCTCAGCTTGTGAACTACTATCATGGCTGATAGCTCGCTTCATTTGCTGTTCACCTTGTCCGTTCGGTATCGGGGTTGAGTGGGCTGGATGCTCTGTAACGCTCTTAGGAGTTGACACTCCATTCTCTCCCTCGCGCTTGATTGCAGGGGCATTGTTGACAGGGGTGAAGGCCGGAGAGTGATTGACCGCAGTGAACCCACTGGCGGCTGTATTGACTGGGGTAAATCCAGCCGGGGCCGCACGGGGAGGCGGGGGCGTGGGCTCCACAGACGGGGTGGGTTGGTCGACAGATTTCTCCATTGGGGTATTCGAGCCTGTCCCCAGACGCATCATAGGTGAAGCTTCTCGGGTCCTGGATGGAGTGCCATTCTCCTCCATGGCGGGTTTCTTGGTCATGGGAGAATTGCGTGGTGACGGGGTGAACGGGCCGCCATGTTCCAACTCAAGCTGCTGTTGCACGCCAGGCTTCGCTCGAGCAAGAAATTCTTCATAGGGCTGTAGATAGCGCTGGTAGGAGTTCTTGAGTGATGTGGAAAGCGAGGACATAATCTTGCCGCTATAGCCAAGGTCACGACCAATCTCCGCCCACTTTTTGGTTTTACAGACGGATTCAAAGCCGCCACGAATTTCCACGGCCTTCTTCAGCTTGTATAGATCCAGCGGGCGCTTGTCTACACTTGGGAGACGACTATAATTCGTGCCGTGTTGCTTGTGAAACATGGCAAGTCCATCGACATAATTCATGTTGGCGCGATTTCCTGGTTGAGAGTCCGGGTTAGACAAGCCCTTGCAAGTGACTATACGGAATTGCTATTAGCTAAACGCGGGGCCATACCTCCTTCAACTGAGTTCAGTTCCTGTCGACGGGTCTTGAAGTGGAATCGCTAAAACGACATTATTCTAATTAGTACAAATCACTCATCTTGAGGGGGTATATGGTAATTGTAATAGGGACAGTGCGAGCTGGCACGCATTGGCAATTCCCCATCGAATCGGGATTTCCAATTTGACGAATCCAGTAGAGAGAAAAATTAGGAACAAGATGAGGGAGGTATACCTCTGTATCGATCGCAAAAGACGGTTGCCAATTATCGGGTGGGATAACTCTACAAATTCCGTATCGTTTGCCTTCCGGAGCAATCTTCTGGATATAAGCGACGGGATCCTTGAATTCCTCTTCAGTTGGACGAAATGTCGGGGCTTCGGGGATGCCATGAGGGCGGACTCGTTTCGACGGTTCTCGAGGGTTGCTAGGCTGTCCACGTCGCTCGACAGTCGAGAGATCGAGGGGCGCCGACCTGCGAGCGCTCAAGGGAACATTATGCGAATGCGACGGGTGCGTGCTGGAAGACCGGGTGGGCTGGCGGCTTGTAGAAGTTTGGCCTCCAGCCATCGCGTTTGCTCCTGTTGAGGCCGGAGCCACCATTCTCGTAGATATCAAATGTATTCAAGCAAATTTGGTCAAGTGTCATGCGGCCTGCGCGCGCTTTATGAATAGTTAAGACAGGTGCTCTTAGTGCGCGACGGGGATCATCGGAAGGATGGGATAAGTAGGCACGAGAACAAGGGCGTAGATAGTGGGATTTGGGAGAGGGCGAGGAGAATCGATTCGGGGAAAGGTCGAGAAAGTCGATAATTAAACAGGACGATTGGAACAGATGAGATGGAGGGGGGTGGGAGGAAGCAAGGCAATCAACCAAAAAAGTGAAGAGGGAAAATTAGGGCGGAAGAGACGAAGAAGGTTGATAGAGGAATGGAATGGAGATTGCAGGTACACCACAAGTCACTCTGGGCGGCGCAGCCAGTGAGGAAGGGACTTGCGGGTGACTCGGCGGCTGTCGCAAGTTTTGGTGTATGGGTGATACCGGATCGGTATGGTAATTTTGGAAGTTTCTGGGCCCGTGAGCGCGGACATGCAGTAACCATACCGTCACTAAGCGGGTCATGCTGTATGAGCCCTTCTTTCACCATCTCCCAGTGGGGGCATGGGTTTGTGTAGTATTCGTATGACATTGTCCACGACGTTTGTTTACTACAGTAATGAGTAGTTTGAATAGAATAATTTACTATCTACACAGTATGTTCCTTACTAGAGTTAAATGGGGGTTCAGTAACAAAATTTGGGCGAGAGCCCGAAAATCACTCGAGCGGTCGACCGCAAACGGGATGCATCATACGGTCTGTGATACATCGTGACCCCAAATCCAGATGGCCCACAGTACCATTGATCCCACGGCTATTTCTATTGTCTATAATTGATAACTTAAATGATTTTATGAACAATAGGAATTGAAAGCGTGTATTCTTCGCAAGTTTTATTTTACAATTTACTACTACTACTAGTTACTACTACTAACTACTACGTGTAGTACCTATTCCTTAGTATATATCCGATAATTGTGCAGCTCTTCATCTCATTCTATTTCGATTTAGTCGCTACTGTAGCGTGGCCAAAAGCTAATGTCCCCGAAAAGAAATTGGCTGGGACTGAAAAAAATGTCCGCCGAGAACCGAACACGGTCTGTGTGGACCTGATGAAGTCAAGGCCCTGATATGTCGACGTCCCGACAAGGTAGATCGGCGAGATCTGCCGACTGCTGGGCCCCGTCAGCAAGCAATGAAAGATGGTCCACCACTCCATACATCGACTTGATTTACTCTGTACCATTGCAATCTTCATGAATTATGGTCTATCATATGTATGTACTGCTTTTGGTTATTTGAAAAATTATAAATAACAACAATCATAATGATTTATCTTCAAATTTGTCTCGCACATTCTTATTAAAGATTGGCCGAGAGGGCCCTTGTGTGCATCAGAAATCATGTGATTTCTTGTTTACCGCGGTGGGCCCATGCAACACCGAAATGCAAACCATCATGGTCACTGATGACCCGATACAGCACATCACATTGGCAATTATATCGGGAATTATCTGATTTTTAAGGATATCTCGGTTCTCTAGTCCACCACAAAACAGCCATGGAGTTGCAGGAACCTCGTCCGATTCCTGCATATTATTGTTGCTATCTTCTCCGTTCAACCATTCGGCACGCCTCATTATATATCGGCTCAACGCCAAACCCAATCAGACGTCTGTCTCAACATAACGGGGACGCTAAAGGCGGGGCAAAACGAACGGCCCGTGATAAATTACGACCATGGGAGATGGTCCTTGTCGTGGAGGGTTTTATGAGTCGCGTCGGCGCTCTACAATTCGAGTAAGTTTGAGTTTTCCATGAACAGATGGGGATGGCATAAAACGCACTAGTGTACCCTCGCTTATGCCGCATAGATGGGCCTGGCAACACCCCGAAAGAACCCGACATATAGAGTCTGATGATGAAGTCTCCCGTTCCAAGGTGATTGTCAATTCTAAGACTGGAAAGACAAAACCGCGTAATTCGCGCTCTCGTAGATCCTTGACGGCTCATCTAGAAGATCTCCACACACTTCTTCGCTCCCCTTACTTCTCCAAGTGGCCTCTGCGTATTCGCTTTTTCCGTGCAGATGTCCATCGGGTTTGGAGAATTTGGAACGACCGCGTGGATGTACCTCTACCTGACCAAAAATTGATTCTAGATGGGGATTGCCCTGGAAGAGCTACCGAGACTGAGGCAATCGGTGGCATCCACCAACTGACAGTGGATTACTCTAAATTGGAAACATATTTGGAGAAATCGATGTTTCTTCTAGACGATGCCGGAGACTTACAGTGTCACATCTGCAAAATCTCCGCCCTCCCTGCCACGGAGCAGATAGTGGTCTGTCCACAAGAGTCATGTCGTGGGGTAAATCATTTATTATGCTTATCTACAAAATTTTTGGAAGCGGAAGATGATCCAGACAACCTGGTACCATCGAAAGGCAGATGTCCGACATGCAATGAAACTGTACCATGGCCATTGATGATGCAAGAATTGAGTGTTCGCAACCGGGCCGAAAAAGAAGCCCAAATCATCCTGCTGAGAAAAGATAGAAGGGACCGCAAGAACAAATCCAAAGATACACGGCTGGAAACTTCTGTTAAGCCTTCCGTTGGAACCCTTCCACGACAGGTAGGGGAGTCGTTGAGTGAAGTGCATCACGATGACCCACAGCTCGAGGATGACTGGTTTGATGGAGATCTCGACTCGGATTCAGATCACGACTGTCGACGACGGATACCGACTCCTCCCCCACCCTCAGCGCTGGAAATTGTCATTGAAGACAGTGAATGGGACGATGCCGAAATCGTGGAATGATATGCGTGACGTGTTCATCGTTAGTGTGATATCAAATTACTGCCCGAGCTAATTGCCCAGAGGTCCCAATATTCTCAACGGCCCGATCGCATCGAGACGCCCGACACATTCCGAAACAGCCACTTGAATATCCTTGGAGACTTTCTCCAGGGACTTGCCTGCATCGATGATGGCGACATCTTCCTGGCGATCAAATAAGGAGCGGAAGAGTTCACGAACACGAGTCTGCATGGTCTCGTTCTCGTAACGTTCAGCGCCATATCCTCCCCGTTTCGCTGCCTCATCGGCAGATATACTGAGAAATAAGCAAAGATCAGGACGAGGAAGACCAATCTCAGGTTGCCATGCCCACTCAAGGGAAAGGGTGGGGTTGGCTTTGGCGGCCGAGTACACAGCACCGGAGTAGGAATAACGGTCAACGATGATTGTAATGCCATTGGAAATATCTTCTTGGATAGATTTGGCGATTTCCCAGCGATTGGCGGAGAATAATAGATGGATAGAGTGGTCTTCTTGGTTGGTTGAGCCGCGCAAATAGCTATCTATAAGCTTCCCAATGGGGGTTGTCCTGTCTGCGCACGAGTTAGAGTAACAATCCCCTTGCCATTGGGCCTGATAACCAAAGTACCTGGAAATCGAATATATTTCACAGTATGTCCCTGTTCAGACAAATAATCTCCTAGCCTTTCACATTGGCTCGATTTTCCAGCGCGGTCGAGTCCCTCCACGACGATGAGTGCCCCGCGACGCGTCGACTCGTGTCCAGCGTGAGTCGCCATGATTGAATGAGCACAAATGAACAAAGAAGGTGTACAAGTGAATTCCGACAGTTCAAAGTGAAAGGGGTAAATAAGAAGAAGAAGAAGCGTAGTGGTGAATCCAAGTAATTGTTCGATTGGAGTGCAAGAAGATAGTCCCAAGACCCGCTGGTTTCTGGGGAATTCTTTTTCTGCCGTTCGATAAGATCGCCTTTTCTCCAACCTTTCCCCAACATGCCTATGGCCTTACAATAGCCCACAATCATGGAATGCTCGCAGTTCCCGTCTGACAATATGGCATTTACTGTCCTTGGATCCTCGGCCCCAGTCCTGGCTCCTCGAGTTGGTAAATTGGCTGTCGCAGGCCGCAAGGCTCTCTCGACGCCGCACTATGTCCCTCTCACGTCGCGGGGCACAGTGCCACACATTGCGCACGATATGTTGCGCAAAGAGACGGCTCTGAACAGCATGTATATCGGATTAGAAGATTGTATGTACTTGCTTTGTCTGCATTGGGTATCCTATCAGACAATGCCCCCGAATCTATCTCATACAGTCACGCGACTAATACCTAAGAATCAGTCATCACCAAGAAAGCTCCTGCGCCTGTATACAATGTACCAGTCTCTGAGGGTGAATCACCTTTGAGGAAATTCATCTGTGCATCTGATGATATGCCCCTGATCCTGGGTCCCCGTCGATTCCCCGCGATCCCATGCCCACCCAATAATACCGATACCTCCATCGCAATCCTAACCTCTGTCGGATTCCGCCAACTTCCCGCGCACCAATACTTAGATTCCATTCGAACTCTCAAGCCAGATATTGCTGTCGGATTCGCAGATTTAGTCTATGGTCAACAGCCGGGTGTGAAGAGACGGGGTAAAATGGTAGACCGCACCCATGCCTACACGCAAGACGCCTTGGAACGACTATACGGGAAATCCGTCCCAGCAGAACCAAAGTCAAATACGGCATACTTTGCACCGGTACTTCCACTTGATAATGCACAGCAATCTCTTTACCTAGATGATTTGGAAAGCGAGTTCAAGGGTCGAATTTCGGGACTCGCACTTTACGAATCTGCTTCTTTGTCATATATTCCCGAATCTCTTGGTGATCTACCACGTCTGTTGCTCAGTCAACCGGCAAGCCCTCATGATTTGCTTCGTGAAATTTCACTGGGAGGCGATTTGCTTACTCTTCCTTTTGTTGGTGAATGCTCGGACGCGGGTATTGCGCTGGACTTCACTTTCCCGGCCCCATCAAATATCCAAGGATCAGAGCCCAAGGCCCTAGGTATTGATCTGTGGTCATCAGATCATGCCAAAGATGTATCTACTTTGAGTGAGGGTTGCCAATGCTACGCCTGTCGGAATCATCACCGGGCTTACTTCAATCATCTCCTCAATGCGAAGGAGATGGCTGCTTGGGCTCTTCTACAGATTCACAATTATCACGTAATGGATCTTTTCTTCGCGGGTGTGCGAGATAGTATTCAGAGTGGTACATTCAAGAATGATGTCGAGTCATTTAATCGCATTTATGCGTCCGAGTTACCTGAGCGTACAGGTGAAGGTCCTAGGTATGTTTAATTCTCCGAGTGACAAGGTCCAAGCTATTAACATACGAATTAGATTACGCGGCTATCAACTTGCGTCTGGGCCTCATAAGCGCGGACCGCGTGTATACGGCCGTCTTGATGATGTTTCACAGAAATTCGCCGAGTCCCAATCTTCGGTTGCTACGCCAGATACTGATGCGAGTGGACTTGAACATCACGGGTTTGCTAAGAGAGCCTGACAAGCTCCGGTTTGAACATATCGGCTTGCTTAAAGTTTATTTGATTCCGTTGAATTGCATTTAATGAGTTGGAGCCATACTCTCTATTGAAAGCCTGTGTATATTCGATCTCTTCGTCAATAAATGCATTGCATAAGATTTTCACGTTACTAAATTTCATAAACTTCATCCATCAATCCCAAGCTCAACAATACTGTACAGAGCCCAATACGTTGTCATGCAATTCTTAAATAGGTGTTCCACGACCTCATGTCTCTCAAAGGGGGGTATATCGAGCCTATACGAGAGTGTGATATCTTTATTCCGAAGTCTCACCCGCCAAAACTCGCCACATCCATTTCACCTCATCCTCTTCTTCCTTCGATCCTGCAGGGACTCCGGCACCAAACTGTTGACCAACCACGCAAACGAGCCAAGCATCGTTCTTGGTGTTGTCGAGGAAAGACTCTGTGGGTGATCCGCGGGGGTAGATGCGGCGCCACTCATCCCAGATCCGGAAAGCCTCTTCACCCCAGGCGCGGAAGCTGACCTCTTCAATGATGGTCGGAGTGACAATTTCCTTGCCGCGGAAGACACCCCAAGTGACAGCGTTTACACTTTCGGGGTTCGAGCCAAGATCGTCCAACTCGACATCCGCGGGTTGACTTGGCAGTGAGGACTCAAAAGCACCCGTGACATTGGTAGCGAACCAGCACAACTTGTCGTGGCCATGCTTTGCAAATAGTGGCTTCAGAATTTCCATATAATCCTTGTTAGGGCAGAAGAACTCGACGAATGGCTTCTGGAAGACAAAGCCCTCTCGCTGAGGTCCCCAGCCAAAGATGTGGTGGTCGCTGCGAACACCGTTGACAGCGGGCTGAGAAGCCAATGTCCACCATCCACGACCATCAATGAGTTTAAGAAGCTCTGGTCGAATCAGCTCAGTCTCGGCATTCAAGCCAGCGCCACCCTCTTCAGCACCACCCTCTGACCAGGGTACCATGTGCAGCTCCCCAGAGACGTGTCGACGGAAAAGTGTGTTAATATCTTTGTGATCGACTGGATGACCCCATAGACGACGCGCAACGGCAGAGGTGACATGGAGAGAGGGGCCATAGCCGTCAATCTCACCAAAAGCAGGGGAGCGGGCATCACCCCATCGACCGTTAGGGAAATCATCCCAGGTTGCCTCTCGACCAAGCGCTCCCATACCCTCCGATATCTGAAGAGTAGTTCCACGACCTGGGGGCATAGCTGGTAAGCCTGCACTATTAGCGAGAGCCTCGTGCACAGAATCCCGGGATGATTCATGTTCGGAGATTTTGTCGACGATGACTCGGTTATGGGGTTGAGAATTAATGGATGAAGCTCGGCGTCTCGCCAATGAACGGACCTGTGCGCCGAGAGGGGGACCATCAACTTCTTCAAAAGCGGAATCATCAATGTTGGAGAATGGTGGGATCAAGTCACATCGCTCAAGGATGAAGGAGACTGTCTTCTCCAAGTTCAAGGTGTAGAAATGGAAGCCCCGTGGACCTGGAGATGGAAGCTCTTGAATACCCCCTACAATATTGCTGACGACGTCAACACCAGATCGCTTGATGGCATCATCATCATGCTTTAGCTCCTCCATGCGCTTAGCAATGGGGTCTGGGATCTTAACATGACTGAGCTTTGTTACTCGGGTAAGAATCTTGTAACTGTGAATGGGCATCAAGCCGGGGATGATGGGGATAGTCTTGAAAATACCAGACTCATGATTGCGAAGCATGTTCTCATACTTCTGGTAAGCCTCCAGGTCGTATGTGAGTTGGGTCATGATGAAATCCGCGCCAGCCTTAGTCTTCTCAACCAGGTAGGGTAGATCGCGAGCCGGGTCTTGAGCATCCTGGAATGAATCGGCCGGGTGACCCTCAGGGTAACCAGCAACACCAACACAGAAGTAGTCACCATGTTGCTTGCGAATGTACCGGACTAGATCGACGGCAAATGTGAAATCCTTATTGCTATCGTCCTCTCCATGCATATTAT
>Ga0102593_1000567_pt1 | contig 59908 bp, 60 predicted proteins | sample AraplaCol_mMS_r2_2_FD_76862 | JGI IMG/M metagenome (GOLD analysis project Ga0102593, IMG submission 76862) | Arabidopsis root microbial communities from North Carolina, USA - plate scrape MF_Col_mMS_r2 (SPADES assembly) (version 2) | ecosystem: Host-associated > Plants > Roots > Endosphere... | reverse complement strand
CCCGGCGGGGTGGGGGGGGTGGGGGAGGGGGGGGGGGGGGGGGGCCATTTAGTATATGAACTACTGCGCTGAATGAGGAACAAGGAATCAATCCGAAATTGAATGAAAGATAGAAAGGAACTTACATCGTATGTGAAATCAATGAGTCTCACTCTCGACGAATCAGTCATTGAATCTGTCTTGTTCGTCATCTTGCATTATCTGCTAGTTCTTCCCGGCTGCAGATCTGATGATCGACCACATTTCTTAGTAACACAGTCATTTCTTGTCATACAATAATTACTAGCACATATGTACTGTAGTATCTGCCATTCTGCTGTATTCTTTGAGATACTGCTTTCTTTATAAATCATTTTCACTCTCACTGCAGAGTACAGTCACCCTTACTGGAAAAGCCCCTCACCTTTGTTCAAAATCCTTCTGCATACTCTGCATACTGTACACTTTGCACCCGTGACTTATTCCTTGAACCCAGATTAATTGAAAGACCACAGATGGTATCATTGATTGTAACAATAATAGAAATATTCTAGACGCCGCATGCTCCCAAAATTAGACCCAGACCCCCCTCCTTCGCATCACCATTTGCCAACCAACAGATGTACAGATTCATCAAAGCGCATTTCGTCATCAACGGTGAAAAGCAGAATGCCTCGCGAGAGAATTTGTAACAAAAAAAAATAAAAAAATAAAAAAATAAAGAACGAAAGAAAGGGAGGGATGAAAAGGCCGGATCAATGCCAGCCACAATTACCGGCTCATCCAGTCCACGCGTCAGAACTATCATGACTACCCGTCGTACTCATAAGCTTGAGGAGCCCGTCCACCGCGTCCCCTCTTTGAGAAGGTGATAAATCGGTTTGCTTCTCAGATTCGTCCTGCCGCCTTGGTTCCTCACTCACTTCACGGGTCCGCCTGTCACGGATGACAGTTGCTGGTGGGCTGCTCAGTTGCATTGGAGATCCAAACGTCCGAGGTGGGGTGCGTTGAGACTTCTTTACACAAGAAGAATCAGCCAGCGTGGAGGGATGAGCGGGGAGGTCCGGGGTGCTTTGGAAAGGCGTAGAGCTCATGTCGTGCATTGTACCGACGCGGGGAGTACGGAATTGAGAAGGTGTAGTAACTTTTCTGAAGGAGGCGGAGGGTGTTGAAAGAGTGGAGAGAGAAATCCGAGGGCACTTGCGGCTATGTGCTTCTAATTCGGATACTCGACGATCGAAATGGTGGCTAGTCACATTACGCATGGCCGTTTGTAGGGTGTTTCGGAGAAGTATAGCTTTCTGGTTGAAGAGAATATATATATATATAGTCAGTCAACGAGCCGCGGCAACTTCTAATTATTTTTTTCCTCTCACAATTATCTTCACTGACCTCTTGGATAAACATTTTACGCGCGTCTGTATCTTCCGGGATGGATCTTGTTTCTTGCTCGAGACTCTGAGACGCGTTTTCGGATCTTTGTGTTTCCATCTGATCTTCGGCTGTTTCGTCGCGTTCGGAGTCGGAAGTTGGTGTTGAATCTACCACATTGGGGACTTGTTCGGGCTATGATAAGAGGTTGTGTTAGTCAATTGACTGGGTATCTCTATGTATGATCATCGCCGATTGACATAGGATGACAAACCTCGTGAATGCTCTGTTTGATAGTGGACTGGGAACTTGAACCTTGCCCGCGTCCAGTGTTGACTTCAACCTCCTCTACCTGATCTCTAGTCCGTTTCTGGCCTGCAAATATGGGTGATGGCAGCAGTTTTTTGGGAGAAATATTTGTAAACAGCGTTCGCTTGGTAGGTGTGCCGACGACCGAAAGTGACTGTTTGTTCTGATGAGCCGGTGATAGACACGTGTTGGTGTCTTTTTCGCCAAGAATGCGGCGACCGTCTTTAATCGGACTGAAAGGCATTGTTGTAGACTGCATTTCGAGGCGTTTGAAGGTTCAATTGAGGTCGGAAGAGAGAGTTAGGGACCAGAAAGACAGAAAGACACACGACGTGGCGGGGGAAGTGGGCTCGGGATCGGGACCGTCCACACGCGAATCAACACAGATAATCGGTATTCGAAACAAGATGGGAGAAATGGAAAAGACAGGAAATGGAAATCAAAAAGAAAAAGAAAAAGAGGTGAATAGGTGAATCATAAACGAGCAAGGGTGCAGAGAAAAAAAAAAAAAAAAAAAAAAAAAAAACGGGCGCGTCAATCGCGTATAGAACCCCCCGATTACTAGCTTTGTATAGAGCACGGACGTGGGCTCCACAGCGTGTGGTCGTGTTGAGCACGCGTCCACGGGTTGCGCGAGGTGATAAGCTGTGAATCGTGGGTTATAAACTAGATCTGTCTTTCAGTTAATAGATGATTATTACAGTCAATCTTACATTATATTCCTTGAAGAAGAAAATAGTGCTAATATCAGAGATATCTTGTCGTATAATCAACGGGCGTTGAGTATATGATTTAGATACCCCATGTACTACACAGTAGATCGCCACCAGGAGATTCATGGCCTTTTATACAAGTAGTTGAACTCAGACTTCCGAGAATTGTCTTTCTTTCTGATTTTGAATTTGCCTTTTTTCTTTATTATTAATTCGTAAGTCTCATTCTTGAAATCACTGATTCAATTGGTGCGCCGCCCATCACGCGTCGGGTTTGGAATTCCTTAAGAGCACCTGCCGTGCAGCAGTGTATAATTTTAACTTCTAAAATTTCATTTGAAGATTTACCATGGCTCAAAATCATACCTTTGCACTAACTCTAGTAAATGAGTGCGCTGTACCTGAGTAGTATGTGGATAGGTCATAGTTATACTTCCTACTTCGGTGGCATACTAGGACTCGCAATATATCCTATCGGGCGTGACCTTGGATTTTTACTACTACCGTAATACTAATCAATACTAGTATACCTAGCAGTTTACTTAACATTACAGCAGGAAATACGAATATCCCAATAGACCCGAGTGTATAAACCAGCTTCTTAAATTAGTTACATGTAGATACTTGCACAGTATGAGAATATCACATCTCCGCATGACATCATCGACCGAAGAGAACAGCACAAACTTCCAGTTCGGCACTGCAGTAGCCTACACTTAATTCGTCGGTTCAGTCCAATAGAGACCCTGTTATCCTCTGGTAGATCCTAGTAAATTATTGGGGAAATCCCTGAAAATATACCCAAAGTCAACAGAGAAGTCCAGCTGAGCCCCGATTTTCTTCCCCGCATTTCGAGTTGATCAAGTCCGCATTCCCGGAACCCCCCTTGGCTTTCCAACCTGATCCTCGTCACTTTCAAGTTGCTTTGGGTTTCCTGGTGACTCTACAACTCTACAAAGGAAAAAGATCAATATTTTGGTTTCACTATCATTCCTTATTGAGCTGCACAACCAGAATGCGGCTTCCCCTCGCAGTCCTGGCTGCGGCCGTTACACAGGCGGCCGTGAGCACGGCCTCCTCCTTGACACCGCCGGTACTCCCGTTAATTGTGCGAAATCCCTACCTTAGCACATGGTTGGGTGATGCCCGAGAGGCGCCCTGGTCAAAATGGCCTATGTTCTATACCGGCGAGGAAGTTGGCCTCTCGTTGATGGCTCATGTCCCGAGTCAGGGAGCTGTCTATCCTCTGCTTGGTAAACCACAGGACTCCTTGCCCTCCGATCAAGTACAATTCCCAGAATACTTGGGTAACAACTATGATGCTTCTACAACAAATCTCACCTATCGCATCGATACTGGCTCCTCTACCCCCCTGGATATCACGGTCTCTTTCCTCTCGCCAATCACCCCCTCGTCGACTCTGCGACAGTCGATCCCGGCCTCCTACATCACTATCGATGTGCATGGGGAGACGGACGTCAACGTTTATATGGATATTGATGCCCGCTGGGTCAGTGGTGACCATGGAAGTCGAGTCAACTGGCAGTGGGATACTGTGGATGTCAAAGACAAGAAAAGCAAGAAGCCCACACTTCAACGTTGGCAAGTTCGAAGAGAACAAGAGTTGCACTTGTCGGAAATCCGTGATCGTGCTGAATGGGGTACTCTGCATTTTACTGGCCCAGCTGTAAGTGAAATAAGATACCAAGCATATTTTCAGAGCTCGATGACGCTAACATTCTGAATAGACTGCCCAATATCAATCCGGAGAGGCAGCAAAGGTTCGTCGTAGTTTCGCAAAGACCGGCTCCTTAAGCAACGAGAACGACGAGGATTTCCGTGCTATTGGTGATCGATCGCCTGTCTTTTCATTTTCCAAATCATTCAACTTGGGTCGATCCTCCAGACACAGCTCGGATAGTGTTACCTTCACCCTTGCTTTGATTCAAGTCCCCGTCGTGCAATATGCAGCGGCCCGCGGTCTTACCCTAATGCGTCCCCTGTGGGAGTCTTGGTTCCCCACAACGGAAGAACTGCTGACCTTCCACTATAATGACCATGCCGTGGCCGGGTCTTTGGCATCCAACTACTCGACTCAATTGGCCAAAGATGCTTACCTGTCGGGTGCCGAAGATTATGTTGACATTGTCGCTCTCTCGGCCCGCCAGGTTATGGGCGCGACGACCTTTTCGGGAACCCCCGAGAATCCCATCCTCTTCCTCAAGGAGATTTCTTCTAATGGAAACTTCCAAACCATTGATGTCATCTTCCCGGCATTCCCATTCTTCTTGTATACGAACCCGCGTTGGTTGGCGTACCTCCTGGAGCCGTTGATCGAGCATATGCTCAGTGGACAATACCCCAACACCTATGCAATGCACGATTTGGGTACCCACTTCCCCAACGCGACTGGTCATCCCGATGGAAATGACGAGTATATGCCTGTGGAAGAGTGTGGAAATATCCTGATCATGGGCTTGGCCATTGCCAACTCCCTTCAGTATGAGGACTCGTCTACTGCCTCCTCTATTTGGTCCACATTAGGGTCGCCGTCTTGGTCGGCATCTAGCGATTCGGACTCGATCTTCCCTCTGACGGATCTTCAGACATTCTCCGGAATCGCTCATCAGGACGGCAAATGGGGTGGTGGAATCCAAGGTGAACATCTTGCGAAGAAATGGGTGCAGCGAAGCTACACTCTTTGGAAGCAGTGGACTGGTTATCTAGTGGAGTTCTCTCTGGAGCCCGCTAACCAGCGTAAGTTTTATACCTACTATTGACGGAAGTTGTCCATGTGCAAAGTACTAACGTAGATGTAAGTGTCCACCGATGATTTTGCTGGATGGTTGGCTTTGCAAACCAACCTTGCCCTCAAGGGCATCGTGGGTATCAATGCCATGAGCAAACTTGCCGAGTTAACCGGACACGATGAAGATGCCAAACGGTTCAAGGTAGGTTATAATCATTTCCAATAGGTAAATACATCGAAGGTCCTCTAACTCATCGTAACCAGGAAACCGCCGACAAATACGTCGCCAAATGGGAAGAATATGGTATGTCCCGCGACAAGTCACACGCCAAACTCGCATACGATTGGTATGGTTCCTGGACAACCATCTACAATCTCTACGCCGACGCTCAGCTCTGCTTCCATCTGGAAGGAACAAATCTATCCTCCAACGAATCCGCCGGTTTCGTCCCCCGACACATCTACCAAAAGCAGTCGATCTGGTACCACTACGTTCGCCAGAAATACGGACTTCCACTCGACAGTCGACACTTATACACCAAGACAGACTGGGAATTCTTCTCTATGGCTGTAGCTTCGAAGCCCGTTCGTGCGGAGATCTTGGAATCCGTTGCACGATGGGTCAATGAGACTGTCACGGACCGACCATTCACCGATCTTCACAAGACTGAAGGCGATGGAAATTTCCCTGGACCGAACTTCTTCGCTCGACCTGTTATTGGAGGTCATTTTGCATTTTTGGCTTTGGAACGCGCATGTGGTGGGAAGGCTATGGAGGGCTTGTCTTTCCTGGATGATATTGATGAGGAGACGATGAAGGAGTGGTCTGCCACTGCTGAAGCTGCAGTTAAGGACTCACAACTGTGGAGACATGGCTCTGGAGAGCTGTAAATGGTACTTATAGGGTATCATCGATTGAGATGATTCGAGCTTCGGCGTGTGATCTGTTCAATCCCACCCCGCGTGAACGTAAATAGCCTTTGTTCCACTCTTGCTGAAGTAGTTGATGCACGGAATGTTCGAACCAACAAATACGTTCATAGATACTTTGAATGAAATGAGCCTGGCTCTTCCAATGACACCTGCACCATCACAACACCTTCGTTTCTGGTTTAGATTCAAGTCGTAATTGAATTCTATTCTTCAGTAGCCGTTCTTCTAAAGCAGTATTGGTATGAAGTAACCGGTATGCGAGTATTGGGATATAGAACAACCATTGTAGTAATTGCCGATCTATGGTGGGGAACAGAATATGCTTCTTTATGACAAGATTGACATCAGTACACTACTAATCTACGACTGCAAGTCCTATTCAGATGAAGGATTTCATTGCGTTCCTAAATTTTTATGACGTTTGGATCGAATCAAATTACATGGGCCCGTTGAATTTCAGTTCATCCAATTCACGTTTGCACGTCCACATCCGATAAAACATGTTAAGCACAAGTTCACACATAAGACCCCAACAACCGATCAAGGCGAAGAAGTCCTGACTAATTTTTGAAAAAGATAAAAGGCGAGAGATTCCCACTTAAAAAAGATCAATTCTTCCCTCCAAACCCGAATCCCATGGAAAATAGACGTTTCAGGAAATAAATCCCCGCTGCTATCATAATCATCATCTCATAACGACACAGCGGGTGAGAAAAGAGAAGGGAGGGAAAGAAGAGATGTGCGCAGGGGCCGGAAACAGAGCACGCTGTCTGGGGTAACAGTCACCCGGTTCATGGCCGCATTTGTGGCGAGTGTATTTAAGCGCCCAGGCTGGGGAAGTTCTTCTCGTCGACGGTAGGACCGGCGGGGGCACGGCCACCACGGGGAGCACCGCCGCGAGGGGCAGCACCACCACGCTGGCCACCGCGAGGAGCGCGGTCACCACGGGGAGCACGGTCACCGCGAGGGGCACGGTCACCACCACGAGGGGCACGGTCACCACGGGGAGCGCGGTCACCACCGCGGCCACCACGGGGGCCGTTGGAGGGGCGGGGCTGCTCGACGTAACGGAGGTCAACCTCAAGGAAGTTCTTCTCCTTGCGCTGCTTCTGGCGCTGGGACTTCTCGGTGGAGCCGGAGATGTACTCCTCCTCACCCTCGTGGGAAAGCTCCTTAGCAGCATCCCACTTCTTGTCACCCTTGCTGCCCTCGTTGGCAGAGCGGACGGGCTTAGCAGCCAGGCTGGCCTTGGCGGCCTTCTCGGCAAGGTAGGACTCGTAGGAGACAGACTTGTCGGCCTCCTCGGCCTCCTCGGCGGGAGTCTGGGGCTCGTTCTCGTCGGCCTGGGCGATCTTCTCGCCGGCACGCTCGTCATCCCAGGTCTTCTCGCCGCCCTCAGCACCCCAGCCCTGCTGGACCTGCTTGCGGGTGTCACTGCAGATGGAACGGGTCAGTTTTGATACTATTTTCGATCAAGCATTGTCATGGGGACAAGATCTTCTTCAGATCATGCAATGATCATGCACTCGTTGGGGGAGAATTGCTTACGTCTGGCCAGTGCGGGACTGACGGTCACCACGGCCACCACCGCGGCGCTCACCACGGCGGGTGGGCTGCTCAGCCTCATCAGTGGGCTTGGAGCGGTTGTTCTGGCGACCGGCGTTACGGTCACGGAAAGCTGTGTCACCCGAATATTTCAGCTCCAGGTCTTCCAATGCAAATTCCCGATCTTCAATTGATCACATACCAGCGTCGTTACCGGCGGTCACACGGCCACCGCGGCGGTTGTTGTTCTCGCGGGGCTGAGTGGCGGGAGCCTCCTTGGGGGCATCACGCTTGCCATGGCGGGCAGCCGGTCGGTCGACGGCCCGGGCGGGGGGCGCAGGGGGTCTGTTAGGGTCGAGCTCCGGGTCGTTGCCTGTAGAACGATTGAAAAGAAATGATTAGTTGAAGGTACTCATTTTCGCGAGATTAAAGAATTGGTGGTGATGTCGGTAGTCGCCGGAAGCGATTTGTGTGCGGGCGATTGAAAATGGCCCCTCCAAACGAGGAAAGCAGAAGTGTGAGGGAGAGTTCTGGTGGGAGAGGATGGAATTACCGAGGAGCTCGTAAAGGTTCTGCAGAGACAAGAAAAGGCGATGTTAGTTATCCCGCCAGGCATAATTATAGCCCAATTGCTCCGGAGTGAATGAGCTTCGCTGCTTCGTTCTATCAGCGTACCTTGGACCGGATGGCTTCCGCCATGACGCCTGCTTGCGGAGTCCTTCCGACTGGGAAGGCACTCGACGATCGCGAAGAGGATAGGGAGGGGGCACAAGGCAGAACCTCAACAGATCCGGCCTTTCAAATGGAGTATCGATATCGCTATCGTTGGGGATTGCGAAGGAGGAGGGAAGAAGGGAGTTTGTGGTGCAGCACGAATCCGGTTAGGCGCGATTTACTAAGCGAATCAGGCTAGGGCTTAGGGTATCATGGCGTCACTGCCAGCATCATCGATTAGCCCAGTATTATACTACTATACTTATTACAATTGAATTAATTCTTTTCTTTTCAAGTCTATTTCTACATTTATACTGATTTATGCACTGTTTAAATGAAAAAAATAAATATCCTTGAGTGATAGACTGTACATGTTCTACCTGGTATCAAGATGGTGGCGGTAAATTGAAATATCAAAACATAATGAACGCCCGGCAATGCTCAGAAGACTTTTAGCAACACGGAATCCAACTCCCTAGTCATCGCTTAGCTTTTTTGAACTTTCTCTCCTAACTTCTCGGATTATTCTGCTCGTAGTTGAAAGGTGTTGGGAAATGCATGCTGGCACTGAGTCCGAATGGATCAGTATCCAGCATTGGTTCATACTGTCCCAGCAGATGGTTTGCATGTCCGAAATCTCCGGCTGATGGCTCTCCACCAGAAGATGGATTGAACCCGGGTAGATTGTGAGAACCCGAGGTAACTGATTGAGGTGTGAATCCCGGGACAAATGAATTATGCATAGATCCATCTTGGTCTTCATCGACCATATCTGCTTGGGCATCATATTCTTGTTCTATAACAATTAGCAATGTTATACGATAGAAGATATAAGGACTATAACATACCGAGTTGATCATAGTGCTTTTGGAATGGAGATGGATAGTAAGCCGCAGGTACTCGTCCACCAGCCCCAGGCCTCCGTGGCTTAGGATCTGACGGATCAGTCTGGGGCATACTGATAGCCGGTGGTGAGGTCTGATTGTTGAAAGTCCGCGGTTGCGGCAATAGCTGCGGGCGACCAGCTTGGGGTTCTACACCGACAGGGGACATGCCGCCTTGAAATCCAAAGCCAGGTGACTTTGCATGCGATGGCGAGGAGACGTGAGAAGTGGGAGTAGCTTGAAACTGCGGCGAAGATACCCCATAGGCGCCCTCACGCTGCGATATGCCAAACGCATCGGGCTTGGAGGCGAGACCAGAGGGATGTCTCTGTACCGGACGAGGTCCCGGAGGTGCTGGCGCCGACTTTGGGGGCATGGGATTTGAAGCCGGTTTGGCTACAGTCCCCGGGGCACCAGTTTTCAGGCGTAACTCTGCCTGAACATCAATCCCCTTCTCAAGTAAGATGCGCTCGAGGAGAGAATTTTTGTAGCGCAACATCAAGCATTCGTCCGCGGCACTCCGGTGACTCTGCTGGAGACTTTGCAATTGTTCCTCATTGCGCTTGATGGTCGTTTCAAGTTGGCGGATATATTCCGTGCGGCGTTCCCGAAAGGCAGCCTGTGCTTGTCTGTTACGCTGCTTGCGTTCTTCAGAGGTAGCATAAATCTGATAAGAGAAAAGAGAAGAAAAAGAAAAAGCAAATTAGTCAGGCCCAAAAGAAATTTGATAGTCAAAAATGGGGGTTTTGGTGGTGATAGGAATGCGGGGCCCCGGATTTGTTGCATCAAAAGATGCAAGATAGGGAAAAATTTGACGTGTTACGTACAGGTTTCCGACCACCTTTTCTCTTCTGAGTCTGCGCAGCCTCTTGATTTAAAGGCTCAGCCTCAGCATCCGGTGTTGAGACATTCGAACTGATTTCACCATCTGGTAATGGCTCTGACTTGGGCACGACCGGATCCATGACCATGTCATTTTGCTCGGGGTGGGAGGTCTCGACCATAGAGACCATTGGAAAGATGATCTCGCGGATCTATCTACTTGGGATCTTAATCGGACCTCACTCCCTGATAATCTCTCCCCCTCCGTTTTCCTTTTGAGAGGAGATCACTATTCCTACTGTCCTGTTTTCACACACTCTTTCTCTGTCTAAAAGTCCCTCCGCCCCGGGGGGTATATCAAGATGATAATCCCGAACCGCGCGAACTTGGGGTGGGAAGAGGGGGGTTAGACTTAAAGAGAAGAATAGACGGAACAGACGCAGGAACCGCGCGGCTAGAACAGATCGGAGGGGACGTGCGAGCAGTGGACGATGAGTGACATAAAAAAAATTGGATTAGGAGAAAAGAAGAGTCAGAAAAATCGAGATAAACGGGGGGAAACTGGGGGAGGATGGGAAGTTGTGAGGTAAAGCGATTGACTAAACGAATAATAATTATTGTCCACCGCGGGCTCCAGAGAGGGGCTCGCCTAAGGGACTTTTTCGCGTTTTGCCTTTTCTTGTCTGGGTTTGTTTTTTCTTTTCTTTTTTTTTCCTTTCGTTTTTACTGTTGGGTCTTGGATCTGTTCTGTTCTTTTTTAATTTCAATTCTCTTATAAACTTCCTTTTTAGACCAATTCATCTCACCATATACACTATTTTACTTCCACAACCCCCGTGAAATCCTCCTTCTATTTGCTTCCAGAAAAATTTTCACCCTCCACTTCCAGCGAAAAAGGGCAAGTTGGACGGGCACGGGTCCACTAGGATTGGAATGGTTGGTAGCCACGTTCGTCAGATCGTCACATCGTACGAGGGAAGCGAGTTGCTTGGGAGGAAAAACCCTGTGTCCGCGGACAAAGACCGGCACGATTGGTTCTGGACACGAGGCGTTCCAACAAAGAGAGGAGTTGGAGACGACTCCAACGCCGAATAGCCGATACCGGGGCGAATTGGAGATACTATGACAGTACAGTTCACGCAATACATTACAGCAGAATAGTAGAACTTCAATGATTTTGACTGGCTTAACGTACTGTATACAGTACCATACAGTACCATAAATACTCATTCCAGACCCAGTCCTAACGGTACTGTGGCCTCCGCCTTGCTGGTTCTGCTCACCGCGGGGTGTCAGGGGCGCTACCACAAAGTATGTACACTTGCATGTCAAGGACTACCAACTAACCATTGCCTGACTGCCAGCGTTGGTTCCCACAGGTTAATGCCATGCCATGCCATTATCCCACATTGCTTTTTGTCTCCTTTCGCACATGACCTTGTCACGCGGCGAGCGAATGATGCAATCTTGCCTTGTGCGGGGATGCTTAGAGATGGGATGCGTAAGATTAGGCCCATCGAGATCGGCTCTACAAAGTAGTTCGTCAGTAGCATAGTTCAGAGGCGGTGTTTCGTACCAAAGTACTGTATCCTATTCACTATTGGAAATTGTATACCTGTGATTCCTGTAAACAAGTTGATTTATACTGGAATTCCCTACCTGGCAGCAGCATATTCACATACATAGTACACATAGTTGTAGCACAATAATACACATAATGCACTAAGAATCCTCGGCGATCGGCATTTCGGTTCCCCGCCAAATTCGCCGTGTCACATGCCCTCAACCTGGGCTGAGCTGGACGAAATTACACCACAACGGCATCAAACGTGTTTCCGAACCTTTCGCCTACAGTATTCAGTCGACGAATCCCTCTCTGCAAAATTCCACAATGGCGACCCCATCTGGCTCCGGCGACAAGGATGCCACCCCCGCGACCACCCCGGCACCTCCCTCAGAAACCCCGCAAAACCAACCGACTGTACAACCAAGGGATGACGATGAGGATTCGGACTTTGATGAGCTAGACGGTAGGTTCGCTTGCACATCATCTCCTCCCTGATGAACCACCTGCATCATGCTGATGCCCCCGCAATAGATGTCCTAGACGATTTCTCCAAACCTAAGTCCCAGCCCGCTCCGCCTACAGCTCCGGCCGACACAATCGGCTCCGGGGCGGCCCCGGCAGATTTCGACGAAGATGCTTTCCTAAAACAGTTGGAGAAGGATATGGCAAATATGATGGGCGGTGCAGGAGCTGCGCCGGGGGTAGCTGCTGGAGCTGGACCAGCGAATGCTTCAGCCGATGGAGCAGACTTTCAAAATTTCCAACATTCTATAGACGAGGGCGCCGATGCCTTTGCGAAAAAGCTCGAGGAAAGCGGAATCCCACCTGGGGATTTCCTCAAGCAACTCCTCGCCGATGTGATGGCCGAGGAGGGTGGTAGCGGTGCTGGTGCGAATGCTGCTGCTGAGTTGAGCGGTGCTAACGCAACACCCGCCCCTGCCGCATCTTCAACATCAGGGAACAATTCTGAACAGCCTGCCGAATCCTTCAATGAAGCTATTCAACGGACCATGGAGCGGATGAAAGACTCTGGGAACCGCGCTACGGAGGCTGCATCTACAGATGACGGTCTATCAGATGATATGCTAGCTCAACTTCTCAAGGCCGTTGAAGCTGGCGCCTCTGGTGGAGGTGAGGACGGCGACCTCACAAAGATGTTTATGGGAATGATGGAACAGCTCTCGAACAAGGAGATGCTTTATGAACCAATGAAGGAATTGGATGGTAAATTTGGTCCCTGGATCGAGAAGAACAAGGCCGATAATAAGGTTTCTGCGGAGGACATGGAACGTTATGAGAAGCAAGCACGCATTGTCAATCAGATTGTGACGAAGTTTGAAGAGAATGGGTATTCGGACGAGGATCCGAAATGTCGCGAGTATGTTTGGGAGCGCATGCAAGAGGTAAGATTGAACCTGGTTCACTCTGTTGTCGAAGTCATGGTAGATCAAAAGATGCTGATTATATTTTCCAGATGCAAGCCGCTGGAAGCCCACCGGAGGAACTCATCTCTAATCCCCTCATGGGTGAAATGGGCGGCGCAGCTGCAGGTGCAATGCCTGAGGGAATGCCCGATTGCCCGCAACAATAAAATGAAACATGATATAGACTTGTTGCTACTGATCGGCTTGCTTTGTACTGTACATATACGCAATTGCGTCGATACCCAATTCACTCGATATACCATTTGTGCTCTAGAGCGTCATCTCTGGCCTGTACCAAAATCCCACTATAATAAAAAGGGCAACACGAATTGTTGAGAATGAACCCTGAGATCGACTGTCATAGAATAGTAGTCGACTAAGACGGTTTCCCTTTGTCGTGTAGTAGTCTTACCTATGTTTGCCGCTTATGCCCTACAGAACCTTCAGTTTCTTAAAGAGAACATCATGATGAATTAGTCAATGTTATATTTGTAGTTGAATATTGTGATTAATTCTATTGACTATTCTACTAGTACTTTTGTCCACATGTACATCCCAGATGCATAAAAGCAGCATCCTCCCATACAGATCCATATACACAGGCAAATCCACGCTCTCATATAAAGACCAAAACCAAGCTATCCACACAATAGCAAAGCCCATAAGCAAGTAACAGCCACAAAAAAACACACGCTATCTATGCAATCGCGCTAAAAACACAAAATTGATACAAACCCAGATACCAGAATTACTCACGACATATCCATATCCTGTGATTGAGCAGGATCAGATAAAGCCATAAAGATATCATCATAATCATCATCACTGAACGACGTATTTACTGGTCCCCGCGAACCATTCGCCTCCGCCTCCCGAAAAGCCATCTCCATAGCCTCTTCCTGAGAAACAAATTCGTCCAGAGCCCGTCTATCCGCCTCTTGCTCGGGAAGCATGTTATCTTCTTCATATTCGAAGCCCTGCATCATAGCATCGGCATCGACTTCGCGCGCCATTGACTCCTCCCACCTGCGCTTATCTGCCATATGCTCCGCCATCATCATCTGTTCGCCGCGAGCCTCGAAGCGGCCTGAGTCGCGCTCATTCTTGACGCGATTGAGGAACATTTTGCGGGTCTTTGAGCGGGAGAGCGATGTGGTTGTTTTCATTGGGTTGGCGATTTGAGAGGAGTAGCGATCTGCGTATTTGGGTCTGTTGGAAGGGGATGGAGAGGTTGGTGACATTAGGGTTGAGGGTTGGAAGATAGACTTTGAAGGCGGACTGAAGAGATTTGAGGGTTGGTTTTGGCTTTGCTGGGTCTGGACCTGGGCATGGGTTTGAGACTGAGACTGGTCGCCATTGATGGAGAAAGCTGGGAATCGGACGGGAGAGTATTGGTTCTCATCCATGCCGGGTTTCGAGGGGCTCATGGTCCATGGAGGCGTGGCGATGTTGGCGTTGCGTTGGCCTAGGGGGGAAGGTCGTACCGGTGTATAATGGCCGGTTTGCCGGTAAGGCGTGGATGGCGAGGTTGGATTAGGGTGTGTCACGAACATGTTGGAGGTTGGTTCGAAGAAGAGAAGTTGGGACAGAGTGGGTTCCGTGGTTCGGATGTGGAAGTCTGTTGTAGTTTTGCCTGATCCGGGAGTATATGGTATATGGGACGGGATGGGAGATCAGTGGAAAGGAGTTTTTCAAGTGATTTCAGGTGACTTCGTTCTAGATTTCTGGGGAAAGGAGTTTCTTTTTGAAAGGGGAGCGAGGCTGGTGAGGAAGTTGTCGATCATAGGGTTGACTGCGCGACGCGCATTCCGCCACGTGAGGAGCGCGTCGCCGAGGAGGCGAGAATGGATCAACAGGCCCGGCAGAGGTTGACCAGTGGTCTTCGCATTCTTGATATTTTAGCAGATACGGCAATTTCTTGATAGATTCATTTGACAGGGGGACTTTGCAATGATTAGAAGAAAAAAAAAAGAAATAGGCTGATGGAGTTGTAGCTTTGTATTGGCCCCCTTTTAACTTGGTATCATGCTAAATAAAGTCAGCGTCAATCTGTAAATTGTTAGTCTGCAATCATGACCCACGTGGAGAATGTACATCAATTTAAATCTCTGGAGCACTGTGGACCGATAGATCTTAGATTGTGGATGTGCTGCAAAGGGAAGTACTCAACTTCCCAACTTTTGTGGCCAGGCCCTAGGCAGTAGTAGAATACTAGTATATGATAGTGGACAACTAAAAATGAATAGTATGTGATAATTACTGAAACGAACAAGAGGCATGATTCAATGAACTTTTCAATACAAGGCTAAAGTCAATGTACCCCGGCACTCTAGCTCATCTCAAAGGATGAGCCTTGAAAGACCGGGCGGATAGAGATGTATTAAGTAACAAGATATATTTGAGGTGGAAACCCGGTGATAAAAACAGGGTAAGGAATCAGTCACGAGATAACGGGGCAAACACTGAAGAACACAGGTGCCATGGGGTAATTGTAAAACGCAGATCGAGAAGTACGATCATAAGGAATGTCGAGGTTGCGGACGAGAACGCTCAAAAGGAGTGAGGAAAATGTCGAGTCTATATATGTCGCAAAGGAGAGTATGGGCAGTCGAAATGTACCCGAAAGACGGCAAGAAAAAAAAGGTGAAATCTGCAACCGAAAAGAAAAAAGAACTGTGACCTTCGCCAACCCTGCCCAAAGCGCCTTGAAAAAAAAAAATTGCGTGATGATCGTACAGAAAAGAAGATTTTTACACTTCAAAAAATGCGAGTCGTCATGAGCTGCATTTGCTTAAACTCAGCCAACCAGGCTTAGAAGTTTGATGCAGCGTTGACGGGACCAGGGTTGTGGTACTGGTCCAATGTACTCCTGAAGGGGGTGCCCTGGGAACCGGCGGCGGGGCTGGGGGCCTTCTCGCGGGGGCCGGAGCCAACAGCAGTGCCACCCATCAGGTCATCATCTTCCTCATTGTACTGTCCGCTACGCTTCTTCTGGATGCGCCAGATGACGACAGCCAGGACACCAATCACAATGGCACCACCAACACCAACAACGACACCAATGATGATCTTCTTGTCAGAGTCGGAGACGCCGCCGCTGGACTTGTTGCTGCTATCGTCGCCGTTGAGCGAAGGGGAAGAAGTATCCTCGGCGGGGTTGGAAGTCGAGGTCATAACATGGGGCACAGTGGTACCGCTGACAGTTTGGTATGATGTGATGGTTTGCACAACAGGGGTTCTGGTGGTAGACGAAGAATCAGATGCGGAAGTGGATGAGCTGTCCTCGCTGGAGGACGACGTAGGGTCATTGTTCTTGGATGAGGTCGTCTTTGAAGGAGTATCCTTGGTGGTCTCAGCAGCGCTGGAAGACGACGAAGAGGTGGTGGGATCGGCCTTGGTAGTTGTTGGGGCCTCTGATGAAGACGAAGAGGATGAGGAGGAAGAAGAAGAGGAAGAGGTTGTGGTCGGATCGGCCTTGGTAGTGGTTGGGTCGGCAGAGGTGGCAGGTTCAGACGATGAACTCGAAGAATCGGTTGTGGCCGGGGGCACAAGATCAGTGACTGCCAGACTCTGAGACGCGACAGCAGTCAGGAGAAGGGCGTGAGCCAGGAACGAAAGTCGAACGAGACGCATGGTGGGTGAAATGAATCTCAGAGATTCGAAAACAACAAAACGATCGTGAAAGGGTTAGGCGGTTAGAGTTGAAAAGAAACGAGAGTCGAGAGCGAAAATGGAAGAAAGAAAGGCGTTGGAGGGAGAAGAGGAAGAAGGTGAGAAAGGGAGGACTCATCGTTCCAAGGCAGACTAGGCCCAAACAGGGAAGGGCGACTCCACTTGGCCGTATTTTTCACTTTTTGCCAACTCCTCCTAGTTTCACCCCGTTGCATATCCACTTCAATTTTAGGCCACCACCGTTGCTTACTAGGGTTACAGGACAGCTCGATACTCCGTACAGAATATTCATCATCCAATGCTTTGCTTCTTTTATGTGAACTTCAGGTGATCCTCTCTGTATACAGTCAGGGCCCTGCATGACCCTCAACCCACTCATGATGGGAGGCCTCGCGTTTTCACTCGAGTTTTACAGTACACACACACACTTCCCCATTTTTCCGGCGCCAATCGATCTACTCCACCAGAGCCATAATTAGTAACCCTAACTGATTGTTGATTGCCTTTGCATCACATCTTTGGGTCGATCCTGGCCAGTGTGGGCGTTTTCTCCGGCCCGAACAAAGTATTCAATTTTCCACTACAGAGAGAACATAGTGCATACAGTACGACAAGGTGCTCCCTGCGTGGTGCTACGCAAAGCATTGTTTTTGCCTCTCAAAAGGCGATATCATCTTCGACCAACCCCCTTTTACAGAAAATCTCCTTACTGTCAGCCGACTGAGCCGGGACCTTCGGTGACTAGCCCTAACTAGGCCAATGTGGCGCCTCAATTGCACCAATTTTTGCGCTGACAGATCAGCTTGACGTCGGCCCGAATCTCCACCGTTTTGACCAGGTTCAATACAACAGAGGACTCCGTAAGCAGTCGAGATCCCATGATTGGGTCTGATGCCAGACTATTGACATGGCTGTACCGTTACAGTACCCATCCATTGTAAGCACTATGTAAACAAAGCAATCCAATTATCCGTCTAGTTCCGGTCCAAGAGTTCCAGCTAAGAAAGGCCCCCGGTTCCCAGCACATGGCGGTCCCTGAGCCATCCGGAACTTCTCGATATTGAATGCAGATTTCTTATGATATTTCGGCTTGATTAATGTATGCATAATCCATAAACAAAAGTCTTTGGATACTTTGTACTCCGAAGGTGCCTCGACATGGACAGTAATGATGCCGCGCGGCTTTTATGTGATTCGCCCACCATGCGCTCTTAGAACAGCCAATCCGAACTAGATGCTTCCTGTCTATCCCTTTGCCCACTTGCTGGGTAGCTTTTCAATATTTAGGGTAGTCATTGGGCCAAGTCTGTCTGTTCTCACTTCAAATCCCAGTCGCACGGGGCAACAACACAGCCTGGGAAAAGCGGGTGGAACAGGACGCCTTTTGATCTTCGGACTTCAATCATGGACCCATCTCATAAAGGTGATAATGCATCCCATACGGGGCCCGTGTTTCGACTGATCAAGAAAAAAGAACATGAAAAACACATGAACAAGAGCTAAAGATAACTTGGAAAGAGCGAAGAAGAAAAATAAAAAAGCAAATGCCAATTATGAGTATTTTGTGGGTATCATCCGGTCAGAACAGAAAGAACAATTGCAAGTAACAAACGCGTCCACCTTCTCAACTAGAGTTTATTTGGTGGCTTGCCCTTCATCTGATCCTTGATCTCTTCCTTGAAGTAATCGACGAACTTCTTCAAGCCAAGACCTATAAGACACCCAAGGTTAGCGCATTTCCACCATAGAGTGAGTATCCATCTATAGAGTTCCCTGGTATCTTACCCTGTCCGTCATCGAGCGAGGTACGTGATGGTTCTGGCGGAATACCATGACGAACTTGCTGGACACGCTGATGGACTTTTCCGACCATCTGATGGAAGACAGGGCTTCGCAGGAGCTGCGAGATTGAGCTCGGGTTAGTATATACAGGTCCGCGACCAATGGAGACTCGAACATACCCTGGCAGTCATCCAGACCTATGTCTATTAGCGAAATACCATCGACAAAGTGGTTAAGAATGTCCATTCAAATGCCTACTCACCTCGAGCTGCCGTAGAAAGAGGAAGTACACCATGGTTAATCTTCCTGGCCTCGTGGAAATGTGAGGAGGCGAAAACGAGGACATTCCCTTCCTCAAAGCGGAGGAGCTCTTAGTAAGCCCCGCACCGCTTTGTCATTTTGACTCCCCCAGACAATTCACGAATAGTTCATTATTTTTTTTTTGAGGAGGGAAAAAAAAGATACTCAACGACACGCCCGGCCAGCCATGATTGCGTGACTGGTGCAATCTCACGACATTATTTGTTCGCGATGGCGAGTCTCACAGCTCTGCAGTTGCCAGCTTTGATTACACTTCGCTCGAGAATTCCACAGCCCCTCTACCGATCATGACAAAAGGTTGTTATACCTGTCGCCGCCGTCGCATAATTTGCGACAATGGTCAGCCAACTTGTAGAAAATGTCGAGATGCGGGGAAAGAATGTCTAGGCTACCAAAAACCTTTAGTATGGGTCAAAGGTGGCGTGGCCAGTCGAGGGAAAATGATGGGCCGCTCTTTCGATGATGTGAGCAAGTCTAAAGGCGATACCGACCCCCAGCCTGCTATCGAGTCCGATGATGCCGCGCAACAGAACACTTCCGGATTCGGTTCCTTCTCAATAGCGAACCTTCCCTCTGATAATGAGTCACAAACCTCGGGGACACAGTCGAGTCCGGAGGCCGATACCTGGAACCTAGACACAATAGGAAGTGTTATGCTGGAACCCACGGAAGGAAACATACCATCGGACTTGGGGCTATCAGAGAATACAGATACGGCTATAGTACAGATTCCTCGCGGCACGCCTGCGGAGTACGTTCCAGCGCCTTGGGGTTTGGTAGATCCGCTGTTCAAAGATCTTTCACGGACATCGCGGTTTTACCTGCATCACTACAATCAATACATGGCAGAGGATTTTGTGGTATATGCGGGCTCTCAGAATGCGTGGCGAGAGATCATTTCCCTAGTTGGAGACTCGCCTCTTCTTGCGCATGCACTATCGTCGATGGGAGCTCTTCATTATTCGCTCACGACGACCACGGAGTCGTCCACTATGCCTTGGTCGAAACAAAATCTGCTAACTCCCGATACTCAATTGACGCCCGAAGATATTGAAAGCTTCATATCTCCAACTGGGGCTAAACGGGTACCGTCGAAGGCATTTCAGCATTTTTTGGAATTTAAGCAGCGAACGCTCGGCCAGCTATCTAAAGATCTCTCGAACCCTCTCGCCCAAAAGGATGATAGGACCCTAGCTGCAATCATTGTCCTGGCGCTACTTGATTTATTTGAATCAGGTAGTGGTGCTTGGAGTTATCACATAGAGGGTGCAAAGAAGCTTCTAAGAGACCGACCGGAAGATGAATTGGGCCAGGGCATTATACGAGGGCTTGAATCATTTGCCGTAGATGGATGTTTGATGTGAGTCTGTTGTTATGTATACCACTTCGATCGCCAAAACTAACCAAAATAACAGCTTGGAGATTATGGGATCGACGCTGGCACGTCCAGGGGCTCTTTCGAAACCCTTTTATTCAACATCCATGGGCCCGAACTTACTCAAGCGACTTGAAGTAACCTCTTGGATAGGTTGTCCAGCCTACCTCCTTGAAGTGATATTCTTCGTACATACTCTCTGGTACCCAGACTCGGAAATCGCAGCTGCCATCCCTCGACCAACAGCCCTGCCCATGTCCATGCAACAAGGCAGGCCACTCACCTTAGAATCATACGTGGCTCTTCTCCAAGGAATTCGCAGTTTTGACCCAGTAGCTTGGGCCCACGAAATGCAACAATTCCATCCCCTGACCGATGTCTCCCACCGCATCACCCTCGCCAGCTCCTATCAAGCCGCCGTATACCTCTACACTAGTCGCGTCCTTTCTCGATCTAGAGAGGGCTTTTCACCACCATGGACAGATGTCGGCGTCCCAGCTGACCATTCATCTGTAGCCAACAATCTCGTCACCCAACTCTGCTCTGTCCCTTCTTCCGATCCACACTTCAAATGTCTCATCTGGCCCACGTTCATAGCAGGTGCCGAGTGCCGCCGTCCATCGCAGCGTGCACTCATTCTCGAAATGCTGGGTGCTATTTATCAATCCGTCACCAGCGTTAATGTCCGCAATGCGGCGTGGGTACTAAGATTGATGTGGCAAAATAAAGACCAAAAGCGACGCGAGCGTAACGCATTCATCGGTTCTCAAGTAAGCGATTTTTCTATGGGAAACGCCGAGGATACTGAAGATGGCGATGATTCATTCGATTGGATCGATGAATTAGACGAATCTCGTCTTGACTGGCTCTTCATTTAATACCTCCGCTTTGATCTATGCTCTTTCGCGTATGGCTCGGGAATGCTCTTCATTTTTACGAATTATGGTTATAATGTTTGTATCTAATTTCAGCATATTATGCGGGGCTATGCTTTCTATAAAAATGAGACTGCATCTCTTGATTGTTCAAGCTCCTTAGACTTTCAAGGTTTCGTTCAAACTGATAATGATAAAAAAAGTAACAAGGCGCCACGACTCTACTATGTGCAGCAGACCGTCATATTCTAGCCCCTTAGCCATACCTGATAACAAAACTAGTACTGATACTAATCTGACACTTGTCCAAGATGGCTGCAAAGATTGGAACATTGTGGATATCATGGAATTCCAAATGGACAACTTGAGCTTCAAATTGTGTCAATCTCTCGGACTGCTGGAAGACAATACAAGTACAATTACTATGTAGTAGTACACACCTGGACATATGATAGTAGGGAACCCGCGCCGGGAATCTTGGGAATTCTCTAGTACTAGCAAGGTAGTAAACTGTATATGCATAGGACCTATCTACCTAAACTCGATTGAAAGAAAGAGCTGCACACTTGGAAATTGCCGGTGTAATAACAGAGATCCATTGACATGAGATCGGGTATATCAATTTTTCTTTGGTCTAGGCCGAGATAAGGATAAGGATACCAAGTGTATATAAGATATGGTGAAGGAGGGAAATGTGGGTGGACACAGAAACATTCACAGTGAAAAAGGTGCCTGGCTAGTAGGCTGAATTGCAAGGGCCAAGGATTTGAGCTAGTGGAACAGTGAGAAGAATGGACGAGGAGGAAGATAAAGGACAGAAAGGTGAGATGATGAGTAGAAAAGAAACGAAGAGGCAATGAACGCTATAGCGCTTATTCCAAATCCATTCTTGGGTATGACAGACACAAAAGAAGAAAAAGAAGGAGGAAAGGAAGAAGGAAAAGAAAAATGAAAAGAAAAATGAAAAGAAAAATGACAATTGAAGAATTCGTGAGACAGTACTTTCTACCGCAAGTGGGCAGGTGAACCGATATCTGAAAAGAAACAGGAGGTCAAAAGTCGCCAGATGTATAGAGAAACAAGAGCCTCAATGAGGATCGCGACGATATGCTTCGGATCAAATCAGGGATATATAACAGCGAGAAAAGCGACGGTGAAAAGAAAGGAAGAGGAGACTGCAATGGACGCAATGAAAACAGGAAAGATATGAATACGCATGCTCCCTTCCAATTCTAAATGCAGAAACATAACCCAACACAAGAAAACACGCTCGACACGATAAAATGCAAAGGGTACGAGGATGCAGAGAAGGTGCCCGTCTTCGATGAGTAGAAGCGGGTTACGGATGTAAGTGATAGGGGGTTTCGATGTCCGTCAGTTTAGGTACGGGCTATGTGCGCTGGACAGCAGCGCAAATCCGGGAACTACCATTCGTAAAAGTCGCTCGAAGGACAGAGGTGTCGATGTGGAAGATTGGTTCTCAAGGCAAAGCCAGACGGTGGGCGCCAGTTGATTAGAAAACGGCAGCAAGGCCGTTCTTTGAATGGCGCCTGCTGAACCGCTTCTTCCCTTTGGTCGAATCAGAATCGGTAGCTTGGTTCTTCACGAGGTGATTGCGACCTGAGGAGTGACCATGGCCGTGGCCGTGACTATGATTCGTATTTTCGCCCTGTAGTTCAGAGGTACGGTCGAGGGTGTTGGCGTGGCTGGAGAATCCAGAAGAAATATCACGGAAGGCATCGTCAGCAGAATAAGGACCGGAGCTCTGTTGTGCTAAAGCCATCTCCTTAGCCCGATCTAGAGCATCTAGCCACTCCTGTGCCGATAACGCAGTAGCTCCGATGTTACTTGAAGATGTTTTGGAGTCCTCAAAGACAAAATGCTTGTCCTTCTATAAAAGTGAGTCAGCACATGAACTCATCGAATCTTAAATGAGAGGAAATTTTAACATACCGTATCCACAACCCAAGTAGAATGCCCCTTGGCGTCAGTTGTGCTCCGATAGTGCGTTCCTGGTGCACAAAGAGGTATTTCAAGTTTCGATTTCTTCTCATCACCGCCAGATGCAGCAAGGATGATACGCCCGGAGGAGGTGACCATGACCAAGCGATTTCGTTTTTTAGTTGCCGTTCCAGAAAAGAACCGCGAGAATCTTCCAGGCAATTCAACTTCGCCGCTGCCGTTCTTCGATGTCGGGCTATGAGAAGCAGGCGAGGATGTCACCGTCATATTTCCTAATTTGAGGATACGCTCATTGGATTTGCTGAGTACAGGGGACCATTCAATATCGAGTTGGCTTGGCGGAGGTAGTTCGGTGACTACACGAGGCAGGGCGCGAGAATTTTGGGTGGTAGCGTTAGATGGGACTGTCGAGATGGCAGGGGGGAAGTTATCGCCGCCTTCAGTGCCATTTAGCTTGATGGGTTCTCGTGGTGGCGGAACGTATGCTTTCAATCGCGGAGCTTTCTGGGTCCACAGTTCTGGGCCCCATGAAATGCCTTCGAAGAATTCGTGATTCTTGATATGCTCGATCGGCAATCGTCGAGCAGGTTCGAGAACGAGTAAACGCTCGACTAGATCCCGAGCCACGGCAGGAAACCCAATAGGAAACTCGTAATCCAGGGCCACAATCTTCTGGAAGGTTTGATATTCGTTGCCGGCTTTGAAAGGTGGACGACCTGCGAGAAGCTGGTAGATAATGCAGCCAAATGCCCACAGATCACTGGCCTTGCAAGCATTCTTTTCGGTCAACAATTCCGGACTAACATATTCTGCAGTGCCGACAAAAGAGCTTGCACGTTCCTCTTCGGGGATGTCGCTTGAGTCGATAGGTATAGAGCTCGTGCTCTCATCCGGTCGTCGTGGTGTGTTCTTGAGGATCTTCGCCGTACCAAAATCAGTGATTTTGACGTACATTTGGTGGTCCAGGAGAACATTCTCCGGCTTTAAATCCCGATGAATGACTCCTCGTTTGTGCATATAATCTATCGTATCGAGGATCTGCGCACCGTAAAACCTGGTACACTCTTCATCGAATGTTACCATTCGCTTGAGGACGCCCAGAAGCTCACCCCCTTTGCACAGATCCAAAACAAAATACAGTGATCGCTCATCCTGGAAAGTGTAATAGAGACGCACGATACCTGGGTGGTCGGTGAGGCGATTCAAGGTATCTTTCTCAATATTGACATACTTGACCTTCTTCTCCTTGATAATGTGTCGCTTGTCGAGGATTTTGATCGCGTATTCTTTCAAAGTTTGCCGATCCGTCGCGAACACAACCGTACTGTATGAACCTTCTCCGAGGGTATTTCCAAATGAAAAATCCCGCACGCCTTTCTTGATGTAGCGCGCAACGGTCTTACCGTTGGCATCGACCTCCTGCCTGACCGAGACCGCGGCTCCACGGTCCTGCCACTCCTCGCTGCTGGCCGCTGGGCCATTCTCCATCTGATACGGTGTGCGAGACATCTGCGGCGTTACTCCAGCTCTGGCATGTGCTCGTGATGATTGTCGCATAACTGCTGGCCCATTGGCCGGAATCTGAGCTGTGCGGTATGAACGGTCGCTGTGAGAATTATCGCGCGCGGGGACACCGGCTTGAAGAGCTGAGTTTCCGCCGCGCGTATCTACCCGCGAGTGTTGAGTGGAGGTCGAGGAGGCGCCTGAGTCAGTTCTCATACGATACGAGTTGTCGCGAGGCATGATGGACGTAGTCGATCCATTTGTGAACACGGAGGAAAGGGGCCGATTCGGATTTGGGGGCGTGGATTGTGGTTGAGTCGAGTAGGGCTGGTATGAACCCGACGAGGGCGGAGGGGCATCTGAGTAGGGATTGATGGCTGATATACGATTGTCGTTGGGCACTGGTGCTTCAACGGGGGCGGGAGGAAAAGGCGTTGTTTGCCGGTCGTCGTTGGCTATGGGATTCTGTGGAGATGTTGATAGCGAGTTGTCCGGGAGTCCGGATGGATTGGAACCCATGTAACCAGTGGAGGCATCTTCGGACTGGAGAGGTGAATCATCTGGATTCGCAATCCTTAGCCCACCCAGAGACTGGGATAAGCTGAGATCCCCATTCATGATGTTTGGGCGACCGATGGCAGAGGTTGGTAGATGAGGGGAGGGTGCGGGAGGAAAGGAGAAAAGGAGAATCGCCAGGAAACTAGCGTTAGCAGCAGCCAGAACCCGGAACGAAAACGAATAGAAATCAGTGATCAGGCTAAGGACGGAGATGAAAGGCGAATCAACATGGTCGAATAAAAAAACAAAAATGATTTAGAAAAAGGAGAGAAAGTTGAGAGGAGGAGAGGAGGGGAGAGGAGAGAAGAGGAGAAGAGAAGAAGGAGAGAGGAGGGGGGCCAGAAAGGATCAACAGGAGGCTCCGTCTTAGTAGACAACACAAAATCAGGCCTAGTGTTGGAGGGTAGGGGGGGCTGAGTAGAACATATATAGAGTCAGAAATAAACTATTAGAGACTTGTTGATAAATATATACCTAATTGTATTCTATATATAACCAGTCCAGGAGAAACCAACTATACAATATAGGTATATTGTATAGTTCTTGCTAACTATGTACAAGTAGAAGAGTATGTAAGTCGTAGAAATATCAACAACAGCAACCACCACGACTGACACTTCCCTCTTGATTTGCCCGGTTGCGATCGAGATTGCAATACTCTTCCTGTGTGTGTGTGTGTGTGTGTGCTTCAACATGGATGGTCCTCGTTCGTCCGACTGTCTCATATTCTTACAGTAAATCATCACCCAGTCATCCGCGTTGTGTATTCTCGTGCAACCATCTCGCGGGCAAGTGAAGCCATAGCCATGGCTTTCATGACGAGGAGGCCTCCCTCCCTCATTTCCTGGAATGATGCTGAGATTCAAGCATATCTTCAGGGCATATTCATGCCTTCTTTGGTGGTGGATTTGAACAATTTGAACCTGAATGATCTAGACGAGAACGATTCCAACTCTGGTGATGCCAACGGTCATGATGACGGTGATAGCGCTTCCATGAGCTCCCATGACGAGATCCTCACAACCTCCGATACCTCAAAAGGGACATCATCCGAAGCTAAAATTGTTTCTGGTCAAAAATCTACAAGTTCCTTCATGACATCGGTCGACACAAAGCCTTCGTTCCTTGCTTCTAATGGAATGGAATCGGCCCACCCAGCTTCCGACCCAAACAAACCCTCCTCCACCTCAAGTACCACCACCACTACTACTACTACAGTTCGAAATTTGCCGTCCGTTCAATCCAATAATCGAGATCGGGACTGTTCTATTCTCAATATACCCTCACGACGTGTTGCATTTGCTATTGACTCAGGGAATGGTGCTCAGATACCTACTTCTCAGCCCTATAAACAAAAAGGTCAGTTAGTACTCCGAGAGAGGAAAAAGTTATCTCCAGGTCTTCATATCTCTAATTAAAGAGCAGAAAACAATCGGCATACCATGCAGATTCATTCAATTGGGAAATCACAACTTTCCACTACGCAAAAGCCACGTCTTTCGCTCGGTGCCATTCCGGATATGACCATTGATACTGTCCCACTACGGGATCTAGCCTTAGCGTCAACAATGTCTTACGAGGCAGTTCTGGCCGCCACGATGGTCTTGCCATCCACCGCAGCGGATCCTATTCGGGAATATGGCACTATCCAGTCTGACTTCGCGTTCAATGAATCTAGTAAGGACCGAGATGGCGAGTGAACCTATGATGGACGCGAACACGAAAACATCAATTATCTATTTAGATATTGTCTTACTACCGTTGTTTCGGACTTGCAGAAGTCCAATGATTGTTACTAACTATTGATATTTGTGCCCCTCATGAGTTGATGAAGCAAAGGGAGACAGACATCCGATTAGGATTCATGCAGCATACGATATTGAGATATGGACGGGAATTAGTTCTGGCTCTTACCAACAGCCATCGGCTAGTCTCAATTGTATTTTATTTTACCATTTTTTTTCTTTTATTTTCTTTTCTTCTCTCAGTTTCCCGTTTCCTTCTAGAAAGACCAACAGCAGCATTGGAACTAGCCCAGGCTTTCGGGCTGAAACAAAGCCTGAACTAACTATAGTTCGTAGGCGGGGAGAAAAACGCCGAACCAGTCGTCTTCCGTCCATAATTCGGCTGCCTTTGACCCCAACTGACGCGTCCTCTCCATTCAATAATAGCACATTTATTTCCCATACTCATGTCTGATGTTATATAAGTGATCACTTTTTGGCCATATATACTAAATTTGATACTCCTAGCCGATGCTGCCGCGCGGGCTCAGTTTTGCCATTTCGCCTCTGCAGTTCGACATCCCTCAGTCCCTCCCACTTCAGGCTACAGCCAAGCTTTGGATAGAACATTGACCAACTTGGATCCACCGACAATGCTAGTTGAAATGAGATGATCATCAATGACCCCACCACCGCTTCTTCTCTGCACGGCCAACAGAAGCCCAGTAGCTACACACTTGTAGTTCATTTGTACGATAGCTGTGAGAGGCTGATATACACCTAAAGTGGAAATGAGGTTTATGATGAGCACATATGTCTGAAGATAAGATACATGCAGTGTCCCCCGTAACCATGACCTGGCTGACATCTAAATCCCCGGCGTTTGGGGCTGAGTGTCGGTAGTACAGCCTGGAACAAACTATGAATAGATACTCAATTTAGTCGATCTCGCTAGGATGGTCTCTTTATTGCATTGTGCTATATCGCCCTAATGTAGTAGTCAGATTTGTCCTCGGCTTTCAGCAAACATGTCATATTTCGATACTGTCTAGAAGTGAGTCCAGTGTCCCGAGATCTAATTCAGGATACCAATGTCTCACTTGGGAAAGAGATCATGCTCTGCACATCTCGCTTGGGCATCTACGCTAATGTAGACAATACTTGGTACGTTGAAATACTGCCAGTGACATCTATCAAAAGGCTACCTTGTAGGATGAGATAACTAATAGTTTTCACCCTAGTTTAGCTTGCACTGGGCTCGCCTAGCAAGCGTTGTCCCTTTCCATCAAAAGATCGATTTATTGCAAGATCCACCATTCCATGGGTTGTTAATTGTTCATCAATTCTTAGACGCATCCTTTACTTCTTCTGTGAGTTACCACGAGCACTAGAAGTATTTCAAGAAACCGTTGAATGTTAAATGTTAATGGTTCTTCAGGCACACCTCCACCTGGGCATATACTGGTACACAGTGTAATATTGAACATCTTCAGCCCTCGAAAAGAACCCAGCATCTCCGACAGATTTTATGAAAGTTCACATTGTTATGTTGATTACTTATTTGAAACGAGACACAAAAAATTCATATTTACTTCCACTCAGGATGAACCAATGAAGGAACAAAATTGCTAAATCGAACCTGAACTTATAAATATGCAAGGTAGCCAGTGAGTATGCTCAGAGTCATCTTCCATACTAAACCCTTCGATCAACCCAAAACTTATCCCAGGAACCGAAAATCATCCAGAAGACCCGAAGAACAATTTCAAAAATCTAGACCAAGTAAATGTCTCAGACACCCAGAGAAGAATAATCTCGCTTCGCGATTCCAATACAATATTTGGTTCAAGCCCCCACTCTCTCAACGCCACTCTAATAAACCCATTAACCAAGCCAAATAACGTTCGATCCAGACCCAAACTCACAATCACCCTGGTCTTCACCGATTTCTCTACTCTTTGGATTGTTGATCGACAATATTCGAACGGGGTTCTTGCCACGGTACTCTACGTGATAGCTCATATGGCGCATTTGCTGGGACTAGGGATTGCCACATGCTACCGATTGTCCTATGCCAGTGCAGATAGATAGATATCAAGGATCGACGTGGCGATAGTGTTCACTATGCACCAGTAGTCAGCCAACAGATTTAATCATTTGCTCAGCTACGCAGCTCTACGCATCGGAAATAAACAGATCATTCTGAATGCCGATAGCCGACATGATTTCATTATCGAGATAGGCAAATCACCGAGTCAAGCAAGTCTAAAAAAGTGTGTATCGAAAAGGAAAAGCCACAAGCAAAATCCGGCTCTAGGTGACAAGCGTAGAAGGCGGAAAATATAGGTGGAAGAAGAGAAAGGTAGAATTGGGGCTGAAATCACATGAAACGCCAACACAAAGATCGTTATCTCCCAGATGCCGCTTCAAATGCTCCCTTTGCGTGTGTATATTTTTCCCCCGTAGTGACTTCGTGTAATTGTACCAAAAAAAGAAAAAAAAGAGAACAGCCAGGAAAGGTGTGAACAAAGAGATTAATGAAAACCGTCAAGATCAAGAGTTATATCTACTGCTGAGCCTTCTTGGCGAAGATCTGAGCACCATCGACCAGACGACGCTCGGTGTTCTGACGGCCGTTGACGAAGTCGGGGTAGTTGAGGGTCAGCTCAACAGCACCGTTGACAATGTTGTCGACAGCCTCGACACCCAGCATGAAGGAGTGGTCCTGGTTACCGACCTCGTAGCGCCAGCTACCGAAACGGCCACGGGACCAGATACCCTTCTCCTGCAGCTTGGGCAGGATCTGGGTGAGGGCACCCTCACGCTCCAGGCTGGGGGTGGGGTAACCGTGGTCGAAGCGGCGGTGGTAGGTGGAGACAATCTCGTCACCAGCCTGCAGCATCTCGGTGTTGACCAGACCCTGGATGGAGTCCTGGAGAAGCTTCTCGTGGTTAACGGGCTTCATGGAGGACTCGGAGACCTCCAGCATGATGGACCAGTAAGGACCCTCCTTAGCCTCGGTGGAAGAGGGCTTGGAGCCGTCAGCCAACTGAAGGGTAGGCAGCTTCTTGGACTGCTCAGGCTGGTTGTAGGGGGAGTAGTTGGAGAAGATGGTGGCACGGTAGAAGGGGCAGTCGTCCTCGGGGAAGTACAACCAGCACTTGTCACCAATGCGGTCGGGGCGAGCACCACGGATACCGACACCGATAACGTGAGTGGAGGAGTAGAAGAGCTGCTTGGTGAGGGGCATCAGCTCCTTGTCGTCCATGGCCTCAGCCAGGAAATCGACAGCCATGGTGGAGACCAGCTTCTGGTAACCGATGGTGGTGCCGTCGGCCAGGGTGACAGTCTTGTTGCTGGCGTTGACCTTGGAGACCTTGCCCTGCTCACCGAAGCGGGTGTTCTCCTTGGGGAGGGTGTTGGCAACAGCAATCCAGATACCACCGGTACCGTCACGGGCAGGGAAGCGGAAGGTGGCGTTGGGACCCCAGTTACCGGCGGTCTTATTCATGATAACGTTGTTGGTGACGGCCTTCAGGTTGGGGGCAGCGACACGCTCACCGAGCCAAGCGCATTGCATCTGGATGAGGGGAAGGCCGTTAGATCGGGTGTTCCGTAGAGTGAAGGGGGCGGGGTGTAGATCGATGTCTTACCTTGGTGGTGGGAACGGCCCAGACCTTGTAGTTGTAAGGACGCATGAAAAGGTCGGCAATACCAGTACCCATCATGCGGACAATCCACTCGTCGAAGTTCTTGGGCTTGGTGTTGGCAACACGGGCCTCAAGAGCAGCGTCAATCATGCCATCAATGCACTTAACCTGCTCCTCCTTGGGAAGCATGGAGATGTTGTTCTGGAAGGGGTAGGGGACCCATTCGTTCAGGCAACGAACGTAAGAGATACGCTCGTGGGTGAACCAGTCGTCCTCCTTGGGGAGAGCCTCATCGATGCAGTCATCGAAGTACTTGTAGTGGGAGAAGATAACGTGGCCACCGACATCGTACAACTGTTTCAGGGGAAAAAAAAGTTGTCAGATCGGGGGTCTCCGCGGGGTCAAATCGACAACCCAAAAAGAACAACAAGGAAGCAACTTACGAAACCTTCAGGGGTAACATCGGTCGAGGCCAGACCACCAGGAGTCTCGTTGGAGTCGATAATCAACCAAGAGGGGCCATTCTATACAATTGAGTTAATTTTATTTTCTTGTGAAGTTCTGGCATTACCCCTCCATCAATTCACCCCTTATTTTTTTTCTGCCAATGTATGCCAGAGGTATCAATCCCGAGGGGAGAAAAGGAATAAAGAAAAAGACTTACGATCTGGTTAAGACGCTTAGCGGCACCCAGACCAGTAGGGCCAGCGCCAATGACGAGGACGTCAACGGAACTTCAAAAAAATAGGAGGTTAGTTTCGAAGGAAGGCGATGATGGCAAAGAAGCGGTGGTTTGTTTTGTCCTTACATGTCGGGGTGGGTCATCCTGCCTTGAAGAAGGTCCTGAAAGCTGGGAACGCGTTTAAAAGTCTTGCGGGCGATGCTCAGCATAGAAAATGAAGAGCAGCAAGAGACTGCAGAAGAAGATGGGGAGGAAAGGGATGTTAAAGGGAGAGAGATGAGAGGAGGAGGAAAGTGGGAGGTCACAGCTACCGTGGGTAGGGATAAATGGAGCCGGCACTTTTCAGCGGTGTCGCAGAAGTGGAGAGGGCTGTCTGTTTCAGGTTTACGGGCACTCTAGTTTGCCGCCTAGGAAATTGATCAAAATTTATGGATTTCTGTATTAGATTACTGGAAATGAAAAAGGCATCGGGCCGGATCTGGACCTCACATTGTCCCAAACGCCATCCCCAGTGGCTGTCGCCGGTCCAGGGGTAGAAGATGTTGTTGGCCGCGAACAGTGCCCAGACATCTCGCCGTACTGAACACGTATGCACAGGGGGATTCCATTAACTTGAGTTTTATTGACTAATTGTTCTTCTACTTACTCGATGCAGTACTTTGTTCATACTCGTTGATACTCAATAGTCGATCTCTCAATTTATTCCAATCTTGAGCATACACAGTACAAAATATGCTTTACATATGTACTTCGTAATTTACATACATACAATCCTGGCTTGTTCGCCATCACCGCCACCTCACGCATCCTATGCTGGTTGGTCTTTTAAACTATCAAGTCTAACACAAATGCAAATTTGAACAAATCCGTAACTGATCCGGTTTGGTCCTTTTTTTTATTTTTATTTTTTTTTCTTTTCTTTTTTCCACCCGGATGTGGCTTATCGTGATTCTTCCCCAAGAACGGCGTTCCCATTGAATGCGCACAGGTCAAGAATTCCTTGGCGGAAGAGTTTCAGGGTTCAGGGTTCACGCACGAATCAGCAAATGCCGTTATCATCTGCTCATCTCGGAGTATTTTGATTCGCAAGTGGCCATACAAGGAAAAAGGGGGTGGATTAGTGCAGGTGGCAGGTAGCAGTGGGTGCAGAAAGGGGGACTACAGACAGTACGGAGTACGGAGTGTTGTGTATCTAACGGACTATGGGTCGTTGACAGCTAAAAACGCCACTGATGTCGATGAGCACGTTCGGTGGCCACATCTTCATCTGGTTCCTGAGATCTAATCGAGAGTTCAGTAATGAGATGGAATGAGTAAAAGTGTACGTAGAATCATGATCTATACTTAATAGTTATAATTTGTAGTACATAATCGTATCAGGATGTAAATAACCATAACTACGGACGAACAGTATAAAACTCAAGTCAATACGGAGTTGATGTACATATAGTGGACTGGTTATGAAAAGCCACATCAACATCAAGCTGCAATGTTTCCCCGAGAAAATCCTTGAATCTCTTCCGAGAAGCGTCGGGATGATCATCCATCTATCTGGCGGTCTTGAGACAGGATTGACAATTGGCATTGGACCAAAGACTAAGGAGGCACAGGGTGGAAAAAGGGTAGTCCCACTGTCTATCCTCCCAAACAGAGGAAGAACAACGAGGATCCCTTCGCGAAGGGGGCAACAGACTCCTCTCTCCGTACGGAAGACCGATCTCAGTTCACATTGATCGTCAACGGGTTATTCGCGAAAATTTTATTTTTTATTTTTTTTATTTCAATTGGGTGTGTATGTATTTTTTTTTTCTAATCTTCTCGAACCAGCAGTTGCCCTTTGGATGGACCCTGTTCTAGTCACACAGACCGATCTTTTTCCAGTGGCCCCTGAAAGTCAGAAAAGCTTCTTTGGGTCTAACCGGCCACTACGCCGTAAAAGGGAGGGGCTGGCACTACGGAGTACCATAGCCCTCGATAATCAGGGCCTTTGTTAGATGATCGATTGCGGTCCCCTTCCAAAGAAGCGTCGTCTGGTTAAATTTGCCTTTCTTCCTCAATAGTGGGGCTTGGGGGTCCATCCTGGAGTTCTGTTGGACGAGGGGAATGGCGTCAGACACAGCCTCTGGACAGACGATCGCCGCATTCCCCCACCCGTAAGGGACCAGGGCGGCCTCGATGGCCCAGAGGGTCACTGAACGCGGGTCTGATGTGGGTCAAGGCTAACAGCTGCTTGCGTAATGCTGGTTGTGTCAATTGCCCTGTTAATTTGGATCAGCAGCGTTTTGCGTTGCCTTCAAGCAGCGGATGCGCTTTTATCTCAAACCGGGAGAGTGTCAAGGAAGATGGTCACATTGTACCTCTTATTTCGGGGGACCCGGATGAGGAGGGTCACGTTGAAAATGAATCTCTTTTTACGGGTTGGTTGTACGTAGTACTGTACTGGACGCGTGTTGCAGAGATTCTAAGAATAGTAGTACTGTTAGTCCTGTACCATCAATTCCTGTGAAAAAGGTACTGTACAAGGGAAATAAGCTGGACGCAAAGATTGGAACGGTGGAGGTTTTGTGGATGATTACTGCTCTAATTGGCGTGCGGCTCATGGACTATCAGAAGTTTGCCACGAGTTATGTTTGTCGTTTGAACATCAACACTCGCACTGATGATGGGCCAGGCACTGTATTGTAATTAGTTAATGTTGGTATTGTATTGACACACAATACTAAATATACTTTTGTATTTTTCCATACTAAAAGAGTACAGGTGGCCTCTGCAGCACCGTTCCGGTAATTACAAAACTCCTCCCCAAACAAAAAACCGCCCCAGACGGAGAGCGGATGGTCCACTTCTTTTCTTCTGTTTGCGGCCGCGGAGTTTCTCGATTTTATCCAACTTCATTTCCATTTCCCTGTTCGAGTCTCCTGTGCAATTCTAGGTCTTTGGTGCCGACCAAAAAAATTATTCATTGTATTCATTTCCATTCGAAGTACGTTTGACTCTCCCCTTCTACCTTTGCCAGCATCATTTCATTATCAACACTCGTTTCCTACTCTGGCGCGTTTACTTTTTTTTTTTTCTCCTCTTCTTCTTCTGTTCCTGTTCCTTGGGACCTCACGTCCAACCAGAGTTCACCACCACTCTTCACTCTCGTTTTGAACCAGCAAAACTGGAACTCACAAATTAACACTTGGATAGTGTTCCTGATCTTGCTTTAATTTTCCCTCCTCACCCCTCGTGGCTTCCTCCGCTTTTGGCCAAGGAAGCCTTTCTCGGCCTCGTCCATTCGAATTCAAACGCTTCATCTCCGATCAGACTCGAGCGTTCACCATGTCTGAAGGCGAGAAGGTCCGCACCTCCGGCGATTCGCCCCGCGAGCAGGCTCTGCCCACCGTTAGTCCCTCGGCGGAGAAGCAAGAGGCTCCCAAGGCCACCTTCCACCCCGCTGTCTACGTGAGGTGAGTTTTGGAAATTTGGAGCTATGTCCCAGCTTCAATCCTCGAAGGCATGAGATTTCGAGGGGCTAATCATACCTCGCGATAGTGTCTGGATCACTCTGAGCTCTTCCGTCATTCTCTTCAACAAGCATCTCCTTGATTATGCCAACTTCCGTAAGTTCCGCCGTTGAAACTCCCCTCCCCCTCCGCCGGCTCCACGTGTGTTACAAGATTGCTAACAGATAAGCTCGATAGGATTCCGTATGTCCCTCTATGCAATTCAATTGTCTCGTCCGCAAATTCCTAATTCCTAACTCGTTCTCGCAGCTATCGTTCTCACAACATGGCATTTGACCTTCGCGACGATCATGACCCAGATCCTGGCCCGATTTACCACCGTCCTTGATGGCCGCAAGACCGTGAAAATGACTGGCCGCGTTTATCTGCGCGCCATTGTCCCCATCGGTCTGATGTTCAGTCTGAGTTTGATCTGCGGTAACATGACCTATCTCTACCTGAGTGTGGCCTTCATTCAGATGCTGAAGGTAAGCTCAATTTGAACTCAGCAGCCAGCTGTTTCCTTTTTTTCGTTGAAATTATTGTGCTAATGAACTTGTCAAACAATAGGCTACCACTCCCGTTGCTGTTCTCTTCGCTACCTGGGGTATGGGCATGGCTCCCGTCAACTACAAGGTCCTGATGAACGTTTCGGCAATCGTTCTTGGTGTTGTCATTGCCTCCTTCGGTGAGATCCAGTTCCAGCTCATCGGATTCCTCTTCCAGCTGGGTGGCATTGTCTTCGAGGCTACTCGCCTGGTTATGGTGCAGCGTCTGCTCAGCTCTGCTGAGTACAAGATGGACCCCATGGTCTCTCTGTACTACTTCGCCCCCATCTGTGCTGTCATGAACGGTATCGTAGCTCTTTTCCTGGAGGTTCCCCACGTTACCATGGACCACATCTATGGCGTTGGCTTGCCGACTCTGTTCGCCAACGCCATGGTGGCTTTCTTGCTGAACGTCTCCGTTGTCTTCCTGATTGGCAAGACTTCTTCCCTGGTCATGACTCTGTGTGGTGTTTTGAAGGATATCCTGCTTGTGGCTGCCTCCATGGCCATCTGGAACACCCCCGTCACTGGTCTTCAATTCTTCGGTTACTCCATTGCTCTCATCGGCCTTGTCTACTACAAGCTTGGTGGTGACAAGATCCGCGAGTACACTGGTTCGGCCAACCGCGCTTGGGCTGAGTATGGTAACACTCACCCTGCCCAGCGTAAGTTCGTGGTATTTGGTGCTGCTGCCTTGATCTTCTTCCTCTTCGTTGGCTCCATGGCTCCCAGCTACGCCCCCGAGCAGGTTGACCGTGTGAAGGGAATGCTCGGCGGTGCCACTGCCGGCAATGCCTAAATCTTCTCAGACATGTGATTTATTAGCACAGACTGCTCGAGGGGGTGCGGGTGTCGAAAGAGGGGCCTATGTCAGAAGTTTGACTGTGGATTAGACCCTCTCAGTTGAGTTGCAAAACGAGTGTGCTCGATGGTGGAAGGATGGAGATGAGTTCCTCAATAATATTTTTCTATTTGTGACTCTTGACCTACGTTACTGGTCTTACCGAGCTTGCCACGGTGACATGCAGGAAATTCCACCTGTGGCCGGTCCTCGATTCCGAGACCCTTTTCGCTGAGTGATGAGAAGATAAAACAAAGCAGGCGAAGGGGTTCGAATTTTCCTGACCGATCGTTTTGTATTTGGATATCTTTCGTTCATTCACCGGCGAAACTCGGTGTTGTTACGGACTGCCTTTCCTTTCTTTGTTTTCTTTTTCTTGTCTTTTTTTCTACTTCCCATTCAACGAACATGGATTTGCTGCTGGATTTGCTGTTAGATTTGCACGAGCTCTGGTGTCGGACTGCTTTGGGACCTGTTCTGGTGTTTCATTTCCCCTTCGTGTTCTCATAGTATTGATCAATAGACTTTTCTATTCTTTATTTCATCTAAGGATGCCACCCCACTGTCCACACTGCATTCTGTAGACTATCCATAGCACATACAGTACTGTAGGAATTCAGCTGCGTGTGTCATCCCAATGCAGCCACAGAGAGGGCTGGGCCTCCGCCATTGGCCAATCACTTACAGCTCACCACCCCACCGCCCCAAACTGCAATGCGCAACCGCCAACGCCGACTGGCCAAGCCCCGTATGTTTCCGTATGGTCATCCTGTACCCAGCCAGTCCAATTATACTAGTGTAACACGGTTTTGGTATGGTAATCCATCCGAGATGCGGAGATGAAGAGAGAAGTGGAATAGGCTGGCGGGTCCCGATCGCCTCAGATCCTCTCGCTCTTCCCTCGTCGCCGCGCCTTTCCTCTTCTCTCTTCCATTCTTCTTCATCCTTCTTCCTCACATACTTGGGTCACTCTCCTACTTTTTGGCAATCACCTTTCCTCTTTTCTTTTTCTCTCCTATCTATCCCAGCTCTCCTCAACTTATCTTCGAGATCTTCTCTTTTACTCTTACTTATCCTTCCTTTACCTCACGCCGTCTATACTTGTGATCTATACAGTGGTAATAGCTTATGGTCTCCTGCTCACCTAACCTCACAGTACAGTTATATACTTTCTTGTCTCAAGACTACTCAACATGAGTCCAATGCTTCTCAATCGTCTCTCCGATGGCCCCGCTACGGTGCTCTCTCCTCCCCAGGAACACGCCTTCGCTCAGTTCCCTTCCCAGTCTTTGCTAGATCCTTCGGGGGGCTTCAAGGGCTATCATGCAGACTCGGGTTCAGCCTTCGCAAACAATGGCTCTACCCAAACCACCTCAGACTCCAATGCCAGCTCCACTCCCGCTGTGCCTAAGCCATCACGCAAGAGGTCGCGTGACGAAGCTGCCTTCGAGGAATCCTTCGCCCTCAATGTTCCCTCCGCGCCGAAGCCTCCACCGGCGCCAAAGGTTGAACCTATCTATGGCGAGGGAATGGTTTTATTGAATCCCGACACCGGTGTCGCTATCTCCGCCGAGAGCCAGACTGGCACATGGTACGAAGAAAAGGCCGAATCGCAACAAGCTGCGGAGGACCCTATCTCGTCGCGTTCGATTGCGCTTCAATCTGACGCTGCTGAGGCCAGCCGTAAATCACAACGGCTCGATCAATCCGCACCAGGTCTTGATGACATCGCACTCTACTCGATGCGCCAGCGCCTCAATGGCCCCAGCCTTGACGACCAACACCGCTCGCTCAACTCCGGATCCACGCCACCTCATGAACCTCATATCGACGATGCCACCCTCCTCCTTGGCATCAGCTGGCAGCGCATCGATACCGACGATGATATGGCACCCGCCATCCGCGGCTGGACAAAATACATCGACAATCAGTATGCTGCTCATCTGCACAATTCTAAGATGCTCATGAAGAGCCGTGCTCTAAATGCTTTCCTTGTCACTGCGACGCCCGTTTCCGCTTTCGCCCCGGCATTCTATCTCTTCAATGATGATCTCACCCAGTGCCAACTTGTCGCTTCATCTTGGGAGTCTTGTCTGCAAAACTTGCGGCAATCCCCTATTGTCTTTGAAGGCGCCGCCCCTCTCATTGCGGCCGCTCGATCTGCATCTCCTCCCGCATCTAATCCATTTACCTCCAATGTGGATACTGGTGTACCTCTTCTACAACAAGCCATTTCAAGCCACCCGCAAGCTCCAAATGGCATTGATGCGGGACAGGGACTGAATGGGGGTGTTGAAATGGGGATGGAAATCGATTCCTAATGTCAAACGCTCGCTATTCAAAACCTTATTCGAATAGCCTTCGACATTAATTCTGCGATCAATTTCCGACACCTCGCCGTCGTCCGCCATTACCGATCGATTCTCGACTTCTTCTTCTTTTTTCTTTCTTCTTTTATTTACCTGATTGTTCACTGGATTTAGTTCGAATCGCTTGCGCCCAACTCACTCAGTTCGGCAGCATCGTCCAGATTTTTCTTTGCCCCAGGTGGGCACGTGGGGGTGGTGTTTCTCATTTTGATGTTTGGTTCTGGCGGCGTAAAGGAGGGTTTAGTTTAGTTCTGCATGCTTCTTTGGATTTCATCACTATCTACTTGAATCATTATGAGTGAAAATGAAACATAAGACTTAAAGGTTGAATTCCTATATCTCTTAGACGGTGACACTTGAGACTATGAGGAAAGTAGCTCTACCTGAAATTAGCAAGTCACCTACTGTAGCAAATCTCATGAATCTGACGAACAACTTACTACGGTATAATTAGATATTGCGCTACGCCTCCAGTGTTGCTTGTTGGAGATACTACACTTCTTACCGCGCTTGCTTACCGCCCACTGATTGTAGCCGACCGCCCTACATTTCCTTCTTCCCCCGCCTATGAAAGGTAAGCAGAAAGAGTATAGAATGGCAGAAAGACAAGATGCTCAAACCGAATGCAAAGGACTGAAATGAATAGGTCAGTCATCTTGTTTTCACATGGAATTTTATCTTTTCTGTTCTAATTATCAGATACCTTTTGATCAGAGTCTTCAGAACTCTATTGGATGATCATATCCCTTGATCGGCATACCATGGGATACGAGGCTTGTGCTTGCGGGGTAAGACATGTGCGGTCAGGGAAATGAGTGATGTCTTAGTTTGAATAATTCAATTATGTAGTACTAATTTTCAAAATTCGGAGGATATTTGCAAAAAAAAAAAAAATTTGAATTCGACCGCTGGAAATCATATGGATACTAGTCCAGTATCAAGAAAAGAAGGTCCTAAAGCCGGTGGCGATTGGTGTACTCGGTGGCAGGTTGAACAATACTATAGGAACGAAATGACATTTTCAAACATACATGATATTAAGTTCTTCAGTCGAACCAAAATGACCATTCTATGGCAGTAGGTGTCCATGTTACTGAAAGGTATGATTTACATGGGATCTCAAGTCCGATTAGCAACAAACAAACCGACGATTATGATGGTTGTTAATAGTATTGTACGGGATTGACTCATGAGGTCGTGAACCAAATACATGCTACTAGAAAGATACAAAATACAACCCTAGAATGGGGCCATTCAACCTAATATTTGAATTATACAGCAGAAAACATAAAAGGCTACAAAATAGCCAAAGACGGGCCACAAGAGGCTGGAATTTCGAGCAAAACAAAAAACGCCGATCTATGCAAAATGCACGAGTGACAAAAGGTTGATGAAAAGCGATGGTTGATTGAAGCTGAGGGTCCCAGGGATTTCTCAAGCAACTTTTTTCCCCTAACACTATCACTGGCTATGACCAGGACGATGATGAGCAATCAACTCATTGCAAGGCCTAATCATCGTAGTCATAATCACTATCTTGATCATAGTAATCATCATAGCCACCGCTCTGGTAGTTTCCAGCAAAGGCATCATCGACATGGTCGTCCTCCATTTCATCATCATCATCGTCATCCTCCAGATCATCGAGATCAGGCTGCTCGCCTTCCGGTTGATCCTCTTGAGTCGCTGCATCTTTGTCGGCAGCCTGTGGGGCTGTTGGAGGGGGAGTCGGTAGGGGTGCGGCTTGAGGAAGACCAGGCTTGAATGCTGTTGCTGTTGACGCTGGCTTGGCCTGGCCAGCTCGCCGAGAGGACACAGCTTCAGGGGCAATACTGGTACTGCGACGGGAGACAATACTGCGACTGCGGCTCCGACTTACATCACGACTCATGCTGCGACTTTGGCTTCGACTGAAGCTTTCCATCTTGGTTTTCTGATCTTCAGGGACTTTGTCGCCACCGTATAGAGTATCCAGGAGGGAATAATTAATCTTCTTACTATACCCGCGGCGCTCAAGCATCCGCCGGGTCGCTTCAGCTGGTGTCGAAGCTCGAGAGCTGCGGCCATCACCATCCTGTCCATCTTCGAGATAGCCGACGTCGCCCATTCGGCCCTTTCGGCGCTTCCGGGGTTTGGAGGATGATGCGCCACCAGTAGCTTCGGCCAAGGCACGTTTCAGAGCCTTTGCTTGTTGTGTACGAAGGTATTCTTTGTTTGCACTGACCCAAACACGTTCCTTAAGATCAACCTCGGCCGGCGAGAGAAGACAATAGGCGACTTCGGGATCATCTTCGAATTCATTCTCGGTGATTTCTGTGCTGTCCGAGACCTGCGTTTTGGGAGGCATTGTAGCATTTTGAACCATACTAGAGCCCTTAGCCAGCATGGTGCGCATCTCTTCTTCTAAAGCATCTTCAGACGCAATCTCTTCAGGAGTCGGAGCAGGATATGATTGTTTTCGTGAGCCCTTGTCGTTAGCCTTATTTTCCAGAAGACCTTCCAGTCTTGTCTCCTCGACGACTTCATTCACAGCCCTTGTAATAGATCCTCGTCGAGAGGGATTTTCTGTAAGAGCAGGATCGATAGGTAGATTGGGGATGGTAAATCCATCAGCATCGACACGGCGGGGCTGAACAGAGCCCGCCTCGCTCTCCACTGCAGAATCATACTCAAGCTCTGCGGCCGTTTCCGGGTGTTTTCTCAAAACCACACTTGGCTTGTGACCCTGACGTGCTCGAGCAAAAGAGGGTGGATCGTGCGCGTTTTCTAATTGTACTGATCGAAATTGATCCACAGTCAGCTCACCACTCTCGGTTGAACTAAACTCGTTCAGACGCTGGCTGATTGTAACTTCTGTAACCTTCACAACGTACACAACCTCACGGATGGTACGTCGAAAGTTATTCATACGTGCGGCAAGAATCAGGGCAGCACCACATACACCAGCAGGACGTCGACCAGTTGTCATCCAATCACGATTCATTCGCTGAACGATGCGCACGGCCTCACTTGCCACGGGCATGGTCAACGATCCGAACTCGAGCTGCTTAGCAAACCGATAGATCAAGCTCTCGGGGTCGATGGGATTCATCATGAAGACATTGCCACCAAGGCGCAACTCGTCAAGGAGGGCCTTGTAGGTGCGACCCAGTTTGAAGACATTCATCATCAGCACATCGGCGAAATCAATCAGCATAACGGTATTTCCGTCTTGTCGACGACAGGCGATATATAGGCAGACCGCGGCAACAGTCCTAGTGCGACGACCCTGGATAAAATTCAATCCGACGGCAAGCTTGAAAACTTGTCCAGCAGCTTTCATGGCACTCTCGGGGATTGTCAAAGCTCGTGATAATTGGGAAATAAACCGATTGCCATTCTGTTCGGTCATCTCTCGGCTTTCCATCCCACCTCCCCTTTGGAAACCAGGACCAAAGCTACGCACATGGGTCTGATCTTCACCAACGAAAGTACCTTGAACGACGGCAGCACCAGATGAACTTTCACCGAAAGTAACTTCTGACACAATATTGGATTCACTGATGACAGTACCACACCCGGTACAAACTTTCTGACCATCTTCATCCACAATCTGGGGTGCAGGGCAACCGGGGTTGGGACAACTCGAAGTCTTGGGATGAGTTGTTGGCCGAGTAGGTTGGGGACGTCCAGCAGGTTGCGGGCGTTTTATAGGAGTTGGATTGGCGGGCTTGGTACTAGCAAGACGCCCAACGGGCCCTCTTCCGGCGCGTGGAGTGACCGATATACGCGTCGGGGGCCTTGCAGCCCCGGGCTTAGGAATAGGTTTTGGAGTAGACATGATTCGAAGGTAGGAAGAGACAGAAGTCTCGACTGCTAAGCGTTGTAGGATTGAATGGACGGCATTCGAAGCCAGACAAACTCAGTGAGTATCAAAGGCTGAGTAAAAAGATCCGCGATTTGTTGCGATAAGCATAGAAAGGAGATTTGAGAAGCTGATTGACTAGTGAGGCGGGGGAGTCAAGTTAAGTATAATCGAAGTGAGTGGTGAGGTGAATGACGGCACGATAAGAAGAAGATTGAGGTCTCAGCCTGGGAAAGCTGGAACGAAGCGAAACTGTCAGTGAAATGCGATCATATGTCGAATTAATTAGGAGGTTAGGGCAACTCACGATATGGATTTGAAGCATAAAAAAGTGATAAGTGATAAGAAGACCGTCGCGAGTGATGGGATGAGGTGTGGGGCGACACGGTGAAGGGATTTTTCGCGGCGAAGTCTGCCGCGTGGTCCAGCGGGATGGTCACGTGGATCCAAAGAGGGCTCGCGTTCAATTCGGGGTCATATTGGAGTCGAAATATCGGCCAACACACAGAAGAGAGCTACAGGGGCATGTATGTGTATAATACATCGGATAATGATAATAGAATTAATAATGAATAGTAATCAAAATAGTTATAGCTCATACGATGAGTAATTCTAGCTATAGGCAAGTATAATTCACCAGGTTGAGTCAAGCGCTAGTCCCGAAACGGTCACATGGGCGCGCCTTCCACTTTCAACCTTTTTCGGAGTCGCCCCGGGAAGGAGCAGATGAGAGTGCACGACAACACGTGAACGAGGCTGGCTCGTTTTCAAACCCTGCGAGACTTCATGCATCTCTCATCTTCTCATTTGCATCTGACCACATTCTCCTCTGCGACTCGGAACTAGGCAACATACTACACGAGGGTCATGGCTTTCTATCTGGGATCCTGGAATGTTGTTGCGGCATTTGTGCGTGAAAGAGGCAAGCTACCGCACAAATGGCGCATCTCTACCCTTCGCAGTTCTTCCACCGGTTTTTAAGATCTTTCTTTCTTTTTCTTTATATAAAATCAAACTGATCCATTCATATCCTTCTTACCCTTCTTCTGTAACTCTTGCTGTCGCATATGGTCGTTCTGTTATATGTTTCGGCAAACTTCAGATCTGATCACTAGACCCGCGCGGTACCCCTGGGTCCTTAATATCCAATAGTCACACCCTTCAACATTGCAAATCTCCCTTTGACATTTCTCAGAAGCTTGATAAGACCTGGCACTCTCCCCTATCCGTGACTTATCTGCCTTCTTTTCCTCTCCTTCTCTCCGAAGCTGGTCCTATTGATACTCCCCCGGAGAGGGCAGGAAAAGCCTGTCAATGCACAATATGCAGGCAAAAAGTCCCGAGACCCACTCGCGAGGAAGCGTTTTTTGGGTGAGCAATGTTCATTGCTCGTCTTGTGTTGCCTACATCACCGATATTCTGTCTGAAATACCCACTGTTACAGATATCGACGTCTCAATCTTAACTCATGAAGTCCGCGTTTCCCATAGTGCTTCGGCACATCCAGCAGATCTAGTCATCGCACTCATTCATGGCGCCTTCGAAGTATATCATGCTACAACCTTTGATGAGCGTGGTTCTATAATTTCTGAACTCGACACCACATCATGGAATCACCGCAGCTCGAATGTATTTTCCACTCCCAGGACTTCTTACTCCAGCATCTCTTCCAATATCAAGGAACGATTACAATCGAGCAAAGAGAAAAGACATCTTGCCAATTGCGAAGCCTGCCAGAAGGAAGAAGCCCAGGGTATTTCTCAAAAACCCACATATGATCAGTCATTGCCAGAGAAATATACCAAAGATATTACCGAGGAAAAGCAATTCCAAAGTCCAGCAACATCCCGCCCACCAAATGCAGCTTCCACCCCATCGTCAGTGAAGAGTAGCGATACTCGGGTAGAGCACAATGTTTTCAGCCCGCAAAGTCTACAACAAGCTACAGAGGCTGCTCAATCAACCTCAGTAGCAGATGAATACAATGCACGCATCAGCATCGGTGGCATGAGCTGCGCCTCGTGTGCAAATGGGATTACCGCTGCGGTCGAGTCGTTGGATTTCATTAAAGAAATAAACGTCAATCTCCTCACTAATAGTGCGACAGTAGTATATACTGGTCCCCGGGAGAATATCGACCTTGTCACAGAAAAAATTGAGGACATTGGGTTTGATGCTTTTTTGGATGAAACAGATCAAATTACTCAGGCTCCAGTTCCTGTGCAGATTCAAACATCGACAGGGTTTGTTACAGAAATCGCGATAACTGGTATGACCTGTGGATCCTGTGTTGGTGCTGTTACTCGGGGAATAGAGGAATTGTCTTTTGTTCGGAATGTCTCTGTCAACCTTTTGTCACATAGTGGCAGGATTGAATTCGATGGAAGGGAAAACCTGGATAATATTCTGGAAAAGATTGAAGACCTGGGCTATGACGCTGTCGTCAACAGTGTTCACCCTCTGAACGATACCGACAACGAAAGAAGTCCCCCACAGTCCAGGGTAGTCTCGATTCGTGTTGACGGAATGTTCTGTCGCCACTGTCCAGAGAAGGTTTTGTTTGCCGTTGAATCACTTCCAGGTGTCACAGTTGAAGGTACTCCTTGCGAGGCAAACCCTGTCATTAAAGTGGCCTATTCCCCACAGCCATCTTTCACGATCCGCTCAATCATATCAGCCATCGAAGAAGCCAATGGTGCATTCACTGCCAGCATATATCACCCCCCAAGCATCGAAGAACGCTCTCGTGCGATGCAACTACATGAAAGACGCAGACTACTCACACGTCTTCTGTTCGTTTTTGCTGCCGCTATTCCAACCTTTCTCATCGGGATCGTATTTATGTCTTTGGTCTCTTCGGATAACCCAGTTCGCAGATATCTTGAACAAACCATCTGGGCCGGTAGCGTCACTCGTATCGAGTGGGCTTTATTCATTATCTGCACACCAGTCATGTTCTACGGCACTGATGTATTCCATACCCGCGCTCTGAAAGAGATTCACGCATTATGGCGTCCTGGTAGTCGAGTACCAATCATGCGGAGATTCTATCGCTTTGGCAGCATGAACCTTCTGATATCTGCTGGAACCTCGGTAGCATACTTCTCATCGCTAGCTGTTCTCATTGTCGATGCTGTCTTGGGAAACAAGACAAGTGCCCACAGCACGACTTACTTCGACTCGGTGGTATTTTTGACATTGTTCATTCTTTGTGGCAGATTTATGGAGGCGTACAGCAAAGCCAAGACAGGCGATGCCGTGTCGTCTTTAGGAAAACTTCGGCCCTCCGAGGCGCTTCTGGTTGAGACTCAGACCACTGGCACTGCTGAAGCCCCCAATGGTCCTTCTTCAGACCAAATGAAACGTATTGATGTTGACTTTCTGGAAGTCGGTGATACAGTGCGCATTCCTCACGGTGCTTCTCCTCCCGCCGATGGTGTCGTTGTCGGAGATGCCACTTATCAGTTCGACGAAAGCTCTTTGACCGGCGAATCGCGTCCTGTCAAGAAGAGTTCCGGAGACGAGGTCTATACTGGCTCCGTCAATGTCGGACAACCTGTGCACATTCGAATCACCGAGCTTGGAAGCTCGTCGATGCTTGATCGAATCATAGCCATTGTACGCGAAGGTCAGAGTAAACGTGCGCCTCTCGAGAGAGTTGCTGATATGCTCACCTCTCATTTTGTTCCCGTCATCACTCTGATTGCCATACTCACTTTCGTAATTTGGCTCGCTCTCGGGCACTCGGGCGTTCTTCCGCAGGATTATCTTGACATAGCCCGGGGCGGATGGACTTTCTGGAGCTTAGAGTTCGCCATTGCTGTGTTCGTGGTTGCTTGTCCTTGTGGACTGGCACTTGCTGCTCCCACCGCGCTATTTGTTGGGGGTGGACTTGCCGCAAAGCACGGTATCTTGGTCAAGGGTGGTGGTGAAGCGTTTCAAGAAGCCAGTCGTCTCGATGCCATTGTTTTTGATAAGACTGGTACTTTGACTGAAGGTGGTAGCCTCAAGGTTTCTGACCATGAAGTCTTGACGAAGGATGCCGATCTCGTGGCGATTGGATGGGCTCTTGCTCAGAAGATGGAAGAAAGTAGCAATCATCCAATCGCCCAGGCTATCTCTAGCTTTTGCGAGACCCGATCCAAGGCAAATGTCGAATATTCTGATATTCAGGAGATCTCTGGTCAAGGAATGAGGGGAACTTTCTCTGTCACTCTAGATGGATCTGTCCATGCGCAAAAGTACGAAGCCGCCATCGGCAACGAGCGTCTTCTTCACAGTATCTTGCCTTCTGACAATGACACCTACTTTGTGTCAAGTTTGTTGTCAAAATTTCAGTCAGCGGGTAAATCAACCGCCATCCTTTCTTTACGCCCTATCGATACACAGTCCTCTGAGAACCCTTCATTTGTTCCCGTGATCGTTTTTGCAACTTCGGACACAATACGGCCTGAGGCTATCAGTGTCATCTCTCAACTGAATGATCGTCATGTTGAGGTCTTCATGTGCACGGGTGATAATCAGACTACAGCCCGTGCGGTCGCCGACATTCTTGGAATCCCACGTTCCAATGTCATGGCCAATGTTCTGCCAGCAGAGAAAGCCGACTTCATCCGCCAGGTACAAGAAGTATCGGTGAATGCCTCGCCTCTTGGAGCCGATGTCGAGACTTCAAAGAATTCAAAGAAAACTCGACCGATCGTCGCCTTTGTCGGAGACGGCGTCAATGATTCTCCCGCTCTTGCGGCAGCGGATGTGAGTATTGCTATGGCCTCGGGCTCTGACGTAGCCATCAACTCTGCCAGCTTCATTCTCCTCAACTCGGATCTGAGCACCATCCTGCAGTTGGTTCTTCTCAGTCGACGCGTGTTCAATCGCGTTCGTATGAATTTCGGATGGGCTGTCGTCTATAACCTATGCCTTGTTCCAGTTGCCGCAGGTGTATTCTACCCTATTGTCAGTGGTCATCATGAAAAGATGATAGGGCATGAAACGGTGACTGTCAATGAGCACTGGAGGTTGAGTCCTGTGTGGGCGGCATTGGCTATGGCTCTGAGTAGTATCTCAGTTGTGACAAGTAGCCTGGCGCTGAGAATCGATCGACAGGCTATTCGGAAGTTATTTAGTTGGAAGTGATCTTATTGCAGCCATGTATGAATTATGATGTTTCACTGCGTTTTGCATAGCGTTTCTCATTTATATTAAAGTCTATTTTGATAGTCAATACCAACTGGAATCCCTTCTCCTTCATTTCCCTGCTTCACCCCAAATTTCTGCTATCTTCTTGCTCTGTCCTTTGGCAACCTTCTTTCTACCGACTAGAGATTGTAGCTTTGCCGATACCATTGTTTCCCGGTGCTGAGGCTCTAGAGCCATATATGCCTCGACAAATTCCCGGGGTGTTTGCCATCGCCGCTGTATTTCCAGTGCCTTCTCGCCGCTCACACCACGAGTACACATGAGCATTTTCAGGAAGATGTCACGGAGTGACAAGACGTCTGATTTTGAGGACAGCGCCGAAAAAGTAGAGAATGTAACGCCGTAGGTGGTGGAAGGATCTTTGGCACGAAGTTCATCGAGGAGGGTGAGATATGATTGTGTAGAGGAGAGCCGGCGGCTTGGAATTAGTGAAATGGGTTTCGGATTGGTAGTATGCGGTTGGAAAGTCGAGCTAGGTGTTTCGCTTGTCGGGGGATCTTGAGCACCGTACATTTTCCGTAAGAGTAGAGTCATCCGAGCTAAGTAACGAATAGAGTCGTCCAGGTTGCGGGTCTTTTTGATGAAATAGCCGTTAACAACCTGCGTTGAAGCAATGGCAGACGCGACCATCTCATGATACTTCGGACCACTCCCGCTACCAGCATCCGGATGGGTGACTGTGAATTCTTCAATGAGGTAGATGACATTTTTGATACCAGACCGGCGCAGTCGAAACTTCTGCTCGTGGAATCGACCATCTTTGATCGAGCCAATGAGATCATCTAGGCGTTTTCGTTCAATTATCCAGTCCAACATAATTTCATCACCCTCCTCGCCATAACGCGACATAAAGCTTGGATCCCGGCATTTTGCCACCCACATAGCGTCGCCTAGTTCCAGCGCGCGTACTTGAGGGGTAATACCTTGCTTCATAAGCTCGTTGGCAATGTAGTCTCGATCGGTAGAGGTACGCACTTCTCGAGTGTCCAGGACTAATTGAATTGTGAAACTACCCGGAGGTAGAGCGATGGGCTCGGTGGGACCTTGTGTATTGGCGGCATGGCCTAAAATGTGCTGTGATACTTCAGACCCATCGTCTTCTTCGTCATCATTCAATGCTGCATTTGCTTGCGAAGCGGATGTTTGATTGTTTGTAGAGGGCCCCGGGTTATCAGAAATTCCAGGTAAAGTTTTCTGAATGCGTTTTGCAACTTCCCAGCCATCTTCTGAAAGAGCGTATTTCCTGAGAGGACGACCGTGTTCATACACAAGATCCTTCTGAATCAATGTCTTCATGGAATTCCACGCAGTGTAGAACTTTGTCGGATCTGTAGGGGCGGTAAAGGAGCTATCACAGTAGGGCTGGGCAGCCTCAATCAGATGTGCTTTAGTCATACCTTGTGCTGCATTTTCACCTATGGCAGTCAAGCCTATAAGTAATGCATACGGGCCAGATCGTAAAGCAGGCACGTAAGGTCTGGCTTTACGGGGCTTCTTGGCGGGCTGAGCATCAACGCCGGTATCAGAGTTTCTCTTGTTGGCTATTGATTTCAATCAGATTTTCGGTGAACTCAGAGCGAATCGCAGTAGTAACAACAGTACTGACCTTGACCTGGTGGCTCTGGTATGGGTAGGCCATGCTCCTGGCAATGTGCCTTTAACTTCTCCGTCAAACGATCGCATAGTTTGGGACCCAATCCATTCAGCTGTTGCGCTTGCGACGGATGTTGGAATTCCAATGGGCAGGCTTTCATCGACTCATAGGCCTTCTTGTAACTAAAGCCCTTGTTAGCCTAGTCATAGTGAAGATGTAGTGAGATACGAACACAGTCACGCCTTTGCTGTTCCGCTCACGAGCTTGGTCCAGCCATTCCTTTATCCATCCCAGCAAGAGAGGGTTTGCGCATTCCTCGCTCATGGTGGTCAGAGGCCATTGAGCTGGTTGGGATGACGAAATATCCAAGACGCGCCGTGGATTTCCTCTTTGGGAACGCGATCCTGGGCAGTCATGTGATCGCCCTTACAAACAGGAGTACAGAAGAAATTACTTTTAAGATAAAAGATAACAAATGAACTAACTGGGCATAAATTTGCATATTTCTTTGTTCTCGTTGATCTGGTTCATTTGGAATGCTGAAAACCGGTCCAAGCTTCGACGCTAGATGATTGCCTTGGATCTATAACTCGTTGGCGGCGTTGAAGATGACGTCGACACATCAGTTCCACCGAATACAAGCAAGAATCCCAGCAACAACTAATCCATGGACTGAGATATAAATGATTCTGAGTGGATAAAACCCCTCTCTTTCTTACATACACATGCACACACATTTTTCTGCTATTGACATCAACTTGACTCGGATGAATTCCTTCTCGACATTATCTTTTGCTCTCGCAACTCATTTTCTACCTCAATTTCCTACTTACTATTAGAACTGGGACTTTCAGATCAACGAATTGAAATGGAGAAGGAAGAAAACGATTCCACACAAAGCCCGCCAATCCCAGAAGGCCCAACTGATAGCCATGTGCTTTCGCAAATCGAATTAGACGAAAAAGGGCTGTCACAAAAGGCTGGTGATAGCGCAGAAATCACCGATCTCGGATGGACCAAGCCTCTTGAGCATATCGAAGAACCGTTGATTGCTGGAATCCCAAATGAAGACCTGTGGATGTTGATACGTCGGTTTGACAAGGTATATTCCCCAATTAAGACACGACGTGTGCGTATATTGGCTGAAACATCATCTGAAGCATGTATACAATGTCAAAGCTGTCCCAGATGCACCACCTCAGAATTTAGATTTAACTCGTGCGGATGACGATGAATTTACTCCAGATAAACTTCGTGCTACCCTTGAGCGTTTCTATACATCGGTCTTTGTCGCCCTTGCGAGTTTTGTTAAGCATGTTGCACGATTACGTTCCTGGAAAGAAACTCGACGAACGGCAATCTTTTGCTCGGTTTGTATTTCTTTAAAGAGGAAAAAATCGCATTACTAAAGAAATATCCCAGGTCTACTTCCTTGCATTTCTTCTGGATGTCATTGCTCCAGTTTTCTTCGCCGTTGTGATCGCTTTGGTAATATATCCGCCATGCCGGGCCATCTTATTCCCTCCCGCTCCCATTGCCTTGGTGGACAAAGGCACCGGTGGTGTTCAAAAGCCTAAGGCTGGTGTTCTAGGCTCAGAGGATAGTATTACTGGTGCCCCCGAGAGGTTCAAGGGAGAAGCTGCGGAGCAGGAAGCTAGCAACCTTGTCGCGAGTGTAGCAAGTGTCGCTGTGGGCAGCGCAGTCGGGAAGCATGATCAAGAGGTGGCCGAAGGTGCACCATCAGAAGAAAATATTCCAGATGCTAGTGATGTAGTTGCAAATGCTGCTGATGCCAAAAGTGCTTCCGTCGGAGAAGTTCCAGCTGAGTCGCATGACAAAACCAGACAACCTATGAAAGAATCTGTGATGGAAGCGGCCGATATGGGAATGCAGTTGATCAGCGACGTGACAGATACTTTTGAGAAACTTGCAAAGTATATCATTGACCCCTTTGAAATCTATCGAAATTATTGATGAATATGCCTCTAATCCTCGATCGATAGTGCCTTGTCAGCGACACCACCATTCCATCCATGGGTACCTCGTTTGCGTTTATTATCCGTCTTGCTTCCGGTTTGCCTCGCATCGAATTCAGTCACAAGCTATGAACTGGCCAAGGGTTTTGGCTTCTTTGCAGGATTTGCCTTTTTTGGAGATCCTGTTATCATGCGGGCTCTGGCCTTTTTAAACCAGAATTACCCAGGCTGGCACAAGCTTCTTCATTTCGAAAAGTATGATTCCGATATCTTTACTTTCAGATTGTCCTTTACTAATGAATCAAAAGCTTCCTTCTCAGAGGGGTTCCGACAAATGCTCAACTAACCCTCACGCTTTTACGAATTGGCGAGGCCAATGCAGCACCATTGCCCCCACCTTCAACCTCTTTAGAAAAACCTCCTTCTCGACCTGCCTCTCTCAACTATGATGAACTCGAGCTTGGAGCTTCTACAAAAGAGATAGAAGAAGCAGCTTGCGCTGATCGTCCAGTTACCCCAGAGCATACGAGCGCCACGGCGGATTCTTCTCACAGAAACACGATAGCTTCCGGTCTCATCGGATTTTTCCGGGGATCAACAGCGACGGGAGTCGAGGGTAAACGAGGAGTCGACCGTATGCGAGCTACAATCGGTTCACGGCATGCTAAGAACAAAATCGGTGTTCTTCGCTCCAAGGGTAAACCCACCTCAACAATCGGACCGGTCAAGTTCGATGCCAGGTACAAGGGTAAACGTGGTGTGGCGATCATCGATTCTATGAGTGAACCTCCAGTACTCTATTTTACTACTGAGTCACCTCTAGATGATGATCTTCGATTGCAAAACCGGAAGAAGGGCTCTGTACTCTTCCAAATCCCAGTCACGGATATTCAGCATCTGAAGAAACTCGGAGGCCTGGGGTGGAAAGGCAAACTGGTAGTTGGCTGGGCCATGGGGAACAAGGAAGTTGTTGACGGGTTACGAATCGTGGGCAAAGACCCTACACAATCTTTCCAACTTACGGCGATGAGAGCTAGAAATCAACTTTTTAATCGGTTGATTGCTATGGATGGACAGGTTTGGGTCAGCTACTGAATGGACTGTCGAATATGTGCTAAAACAATCCCAGGTTTGGAGGTAACCGCCACTTCTTTATTAGCTTGCCATAAGCCCTTTATATCCCAGATGATTTACCCATGTGCTTCCCATTGATATTAGAATCATTCATACTGCAAATAATTCAATCACGATCTATTCAAAGTCTGGTATTTGCTTTTGATCATTTTCCCTCGACAAGACAGTGAAAAGACAGTACTATCATCCTGTCAGTCTGCTCCATATTGCGATTCAAGCCCACGGTAGACAATTGCGACAATAGAGTAACTGTCATCGATGCTGGGCATTTTTGAGGATTGGCTTTACAGTAGAGTACGGCGCTCTATAGCCGCAACCGGTGCAGTCAACCAGTATTGTTGGTGTGGTTATTCTCAGAATAACCACACTCTCCATTGCTTGGTATCTTATTTCTGCGAATCTAGATAAGTATACAGCGGATTAACCCATTCAAATCCTCTGTCGTAGAAATTTACATAATTTCAGTCAGAATACAAAGTAGCTACCCAAGTAGATACCAGAAAATCGGAAATACAGTATAACTTCTATAGAAGTCTGTATTGAATCCAGACTTCGTTGGTCAATGTGGATGTATGTAGTGCTGCCAATCCATCCGGAAAACGAATATTCATTAGATTTGAATTCCAACCCGTTAAGTGTTAGACTAGCTACTAATTTACTCTGCCTCCGCCTCATCGACCTCAGGGAGATCCGACTCCTTAGGGACATCATCACCCTTAGCCTTCGCGGCGGCCGCAGCAGGACCACTGGCCTTGGTCGTATCGGCAGGAGTCTCCTCTGCATCAGCCTCATCTTCTGCAGCTTCCTCCTCCTCTTCATCATCATCATCACCAACAACTTCTTCTTCCTCTTCTTCTTCTTCTTCTTCTTCCCCTCCCTTGCCATCTTTGTCACCATTGGCGCCGCTCTCGGCAACCTCGGCTTCATCAGTGGCTGGGGCGGTTTTCTGCTTCTTGGCTGCTGGGGGGCCTGCATGAATTCAGTCAGCAAATCAAATTCCGGAGGAAAGAGCTCGTAAAAGCAACAGAGTATATGAGAGAATGGATAGGGAGGCAACGAACCTTCAGCTTCGCCTTCGGCCTCTTCGTCGTCCTCGTCGTCATCGGATTCAGCCTCAGCCTCTTCATCCTCTTCGCCCGCGTCACTCACACCGGCCTCAGAGTCCTCATATCTAGATCAATGCGCATTATATTAGTCGCATTCCTTGTAAGTTGATTTTCCCCGAAGAAATAGCTATGATGCGACACTTTGAGCTATCGCGATTCATGCAAGACAGCTCCGCATAAGCTGCCTTGCCATGAAAGTAAGCGCAAGATGATGCGCCGGAGGGATTGGAGAAGGGCGCATGAGCTTAGTTGTAGATATGGATGGACTTACTCTTCCTCTTCCTCACTATCATCACTGGGGAGAGCTTGAAGCTCCTCCTCCGGGTCATTCTTTCTCTTGCCAGCGCGGGTAGACATTATATAGTATTGAAGGGACGAATGGGGTGGGTAGAAGGATAGTAGGGTGGTTGGGGAAGGAGGAGGAAAGGTAACAGAATAGGAGAAGAGAGGAGAGAAAGGTAGCCGAGGGACTCCGAATTAATAAGAATGGAGCAAATTGAACCTTTTGGGGGGGAAGAAAAGAGGGAAAAGAAAAGAAGAGCGAAAGTAAAAGGAAAGGAAAGGGAGGGGGCGCAACCCTGGGGTGACGACATGCGATGGATAGCTTACACGCGCGGAGTGGCAGTCAACTTTTGGGGTCGGTGCACTCCCCTTCGTTTTTGGATTAGAAAAAAGAAAAAGAATTTTTTTTTTTTTAAAAAAAAGACTAATATGTACATTCCTGTCATTCCATAAATTACTGTGCCAAGAATTCAAAATTGGCCATGCTGGGGTCTAACAGGTTCTCGTCAAGGCCAAACCCATAAGTGCCGACCATGTCGTAGATCAAATCCGGCGGTGGAAATCCTTGCGCCATTGCATTCGCACCCCCTGGCACATCCTGTCCATCCACCACCCCATGGTTCGGGCCAACTTGCCAAGCTGCTTCCCAGGAATCGAACCGCTCAAGCATTTTACCTAATCCTCGTGCAATATGTCGCGTGAGGTGTCGTTCGCCGGCAGAGACACAATTCATCAGCTCTATCACCCGCTCGACTAAACGCCGTACTTGTCGTGCATTGATGCTCAGGTATGCCGAATTCCAGTTAATAGCAACCTTGAGGAGAAAGACAGCGGAAAATGTCACCATAGTGTGCGTGAAGATGGGGACCCCAACAATCGCGTCCCGAATATCGGGTTCTTCGAGGACCATGTTCAAACAAGCCATCGCGGAGGAGATGGCAATGTTGGCAGATTCCTTACGATCCATGGAAAAGACTGGCGTGTTTGTGGGGGACAGAGCACGCAAAGACAACGAGTTGAGCTGGAATTTTGCAAAATGATAATGCAATACCACACCTTTGGACGGATACGTTCGAACATACGGGCTGTCGCCTACAAAAGAAACCATATTAGCATAGGAAATAAGTAAAGCGAGGATATTGAAGGTAAGACACACCTGATCGAGGCTGCCAGAGCAATCTCCATTGATCAACAGCAACGTTGTACACCCTCAACTGCCCGAAATCCTCCTCGGTGACAGCTTGTTCGGTATCACTGCCAAATGTTCGGTAGGCTTCGGTCAAGATCATGAATAATGCAACTTGGGCTAAAAGACGAATATCACCTGGAACTACCATAGGCAACTCGAGAAATGTTTCGTAATTTCGAATGGCCACATCCTCGTGAATGACAGGTGGGCGTCCATAGGCGATACTAAAGTGGTGATCGCAAACATAGAGCAAGTACCACAATTGAGCTCGCTCATACTGATCACTGTGGCCACGAGTCAAACGTTGGTAGCTCTGATGTAATCCCATCTCTGTCGCAATGCGCACTGCATGACCTGATAGTTTCCAACTTAATTCCGACAGCCAAAAGGCTCCAACACAAAGGCCACGGATATCATCAAGTGTGTGGGCTCGGGTCAAGGCCATGCTCGACACCAAAGATACATACTCGCGATAACATAGGTTCAGTGTATCAGTTCGGTTGGGGATATGAAGTGCTGCAACTGTGAGTACTGCGGCTGAGAGTAGCGTTGATGCGCGTCGGACGGAGGTCAGATCACGATGCACTAGAATGATTCCACCCCAGAGGAGTTGATTCATAGTACGACTGAAGTATGCAAAAAGTTCCTCGGCTTCATGAATCGAGATCAAACCTCTAGTGATAAAGTCCTCTTCTAGAAGTGTCGTCTTTGGTGCCTCAATATGATTATTTCGTAAGTTGCGCAACTTAGTGACCTCGTATAGGCTACGCATCGGTGCCGGAACTAGTTCTGGATCTTGGAGATCAGGTTCAGGGGAATTTCCCCGCGTAACGTCCATCACCACGCCCGGACCTTCATGGTGACTCGCATGTGTCTGTGTCGTGTGCGATGCATCAATTGATGGCCGGTGACTGTGGTGTGAGGCGGCTGGACTGGGACCATTACGGGCATCACCGGCCGCGAATGTGGAGAGATCTGGCAGTCCTGCTTGTCGCAAGAGCTGTGCAACAGCGGTTTGAAGCTGCTGCATTGTAGAGGTAGCTTGTGATTTCCACCTGGAGAAGCCATGAAGTTAGTGACTAATTGCCATTGACTTTCAATAGGATTGTCAAGTGGAAGAGGCAGCGCAAAAGCCCGAGAGCATACGTACACCCCATCATCGTCAACGAACTTCTGAGAGAAGTCGTTCACCACGCATTTGATGCCGCTGCGAATACATTTGGTGCAATTGGTCTCGCCACTTCTGAATTCGCAGCGAATCTTATGGCGCTTGCACTCGGCACCTAGGGCTGGTCAGCGAGATGTGAATGTGCAAATGTGGGGAAGCATGCAGCTTACAGGCACGAGCTTTTGATATCTTTGGTGCTGGTGCACGCGAATCTGAACGATTGGATTCCTTAGGAGAATCCAAGCCAGCATCTGTTGACGACCGCTTCAGTGGAGTAGAAACATCCATTGCAGCAGGAGTCTCGGTGATGCTCCGGGGAAACTGGCGATGGCGGGGGAAGCGGAGGAAGAATGTCGGGAAAGGCCGAGTGGGTTTCTTTTTTGCCTGTGATCCGCCTTCATCAGGGACTGTGCACTCCTACCGACATGATATGCCGATTCCGAGGGAAATTTCCCTGTTACATACGATAAATAGACATTGCCTGATACGACCCTTTTGGTTTAGATCTACTTTAGCGGAAACTCGTTGAGGGACGCTCGTTCCTGGCGCTAATTCTAGTCTCTACCCCAGACCATCCACATTAATCCATAAGATCGCACTTCTCTCCCTTTGATCGGCTTGGTCTCCGAATTCTCACATGGAAGGTCCCAGTCAAGCTTGAATGTTGCGCGATCTAAGAAGACCCCAGAAATGAAGAGGACATGGCAATTCGTGCAGCAGATCCACCCCGGATGTTCTTCAACCGGGCAAAGTCCGGTGCGGAGGGTCCAACAGCGGATCCTCTCGGACTTGATGCGAATGCGGAGAACCAAATCCTGTTCTCTTAAAGTCGAACAATTGACGACAACAACACTTTCTCCCGATTGGGATTCTTTTCTATTCACCACTTCCTAGCCCATAACCGACATAATGCATATTCTTATCACCGGCGGTGCCGGTTTCATCGGCCAACTTCTGGCCAAAGAGTTACTCAACGACTCCAAGTACCAAGTTACCCTGACCGACATTAATCAACCTCCGATTCCTAAGGGTGTTCGCTACCCTCAAAATGCAACGTGCATCAAGGCAGATCTTCTCACTGGCGCCAAGGCAGTTGTTAAGGCCTCCCTCGACGCAGTATACGCCTTCCATGGTATCATGTCGTCCGGATCCGAGGCGAACTTCGATCTAGGTATGAGCGTGAACATTGACGCGACTCGCAATCTCCTCGAGGAACTACGACACACTTGTCCAGGTGTGCGAGTGATCTACTCCTCTAGCCAGGCAGTTTACGGTCAACCATTACCCGAAATCGTGACCGATAGCGTCATTCCAACACCCGAATCCTCCTACGGTGCCGAGAAGATTGTTTGCGAGACACTGGTGAACGAGTATACCCGTCGCAAATTCATTACAGGCTTCACGCTGCGTTTCCCTACTATATCAGTTCGCCCCGGGGCACCAACTGCCGCCGCTTCGTCCTTCCTCTCAGGCATGATTCGCGAACCTCTTGATGGCAAGGAATGCGTGATTCCGATCGAAGATCGATCTTTCAAGTCATGGCTCTGCTCTCCCAAGACTCTAGTCAACAACCTCATTCATACACTTAGTCTTAGCCCCGATTCCGTGCCTCTGCATATTCGCCAGATCAACGTGCCTGGTATCTGTGCCACTGTTCAGGATATGATGGATGCATTAGAGGCAGTTGGCGGGAAAGACAAACTTTCTCTCCTCCAGGAGAAGGAGGATCCTGCATTAATACCAATTTTGAAGTCATGGCCTACACAATTCGATAATACCCAAGCTATATCTTTGGGGTTCAAGCGAGATGAATCCTTTGAGCAGGCTGTGCGGGACTACAAGCAGCAACTTGAACAGTCATGATAACTCCAAAAATGGGCACTAAATGAGTTTTGACTAGAACTTTTGTCTTTATAAAATATATCAATCCATTGCTGAACAGTCTAGATGGCAAAGATAGGTATCTTTGCCATCTAGACTGTTCCATCTAGACTGTTCGCTCCAATTCACCTACCCATATGATTCAATGAGATAATGAAAAATCCGAATCCCAGAAGTACACCTAATTAAGTGGAAGCTAGTATATTACATGATAGAATTTGATATTAATACTCCTTCTGTCTCTTCAAAGTGTAGTCGTTCATTTTGTACTGCCAAGCCTGAGATCTCGTGCCTTTTAACCCTAATGGGTAGCCTAGGCCGAGATCCGTCATTGGGGGTTGAGCGGATATTCCAACATCCGAATTGCATCGTCTCCAAACCGCGAGAGATTAATAATTAGGCGATGCAGGGTTTCTCGCTGACAAATTTAGAATCATTCAATTTAAAATGTCCATAAAGATACGCACTTCCTGCGCTGGTGAAATGTTGAAATCAATGCGAACTGTGCCAGGTCGAACTAGAAGAACCAGTATTCTTGAAATTAATCACCTTAGTTGCTTCAGTTTCTCAAGCCCTAGTCTCATTCAAGCAGGGTACAAGGTTTAGCTTGTATTTCCTAGCACTTTGTTACATGCACAATGAGTACCCCGACCAAAACCAATCGTTGGATCCTCCAAGAAAAGCCCTACGGCAATCCGATACTGGACGGCGAGAATCCTACATTCACCTCCGAGATCGTCAATATTCCTGAACTGGGTGATGGACAGGTACTTCTAAAGACAGTCTACTTAAGTAATGATCCTGCACAGAGAACATGGATATCACCACTCGCCAATCCAGAACGCCTCTATCTACCGCCAGTACAGCTCGGCGAGACCATGAAAGCAATGGGAATTTCGAGAGTCGTTGAATCCCGTAGCTCAAGCATTCCTACTGGTATTTTGGTGACGGGGTTACCAGGCTGGGCCGAATATTCAATCGATGATGCTAAAAACGTTTACCCTTTGGATCCTCAACCCGGCTTGCCCGAGACACATTTCCTGGGTGCACTTGGCCTTCCGGGTTTGACGGCATATTATGCGTTATATGAGATTGTCAAGGCGAGCTCGAAGGATGCTATTGTGGTCAGCGGTGCAGCTGGGGCAGTTGGCAGCATGGTCGTACAAATTTCTAAGAAGATGATCGGTTGTCGAAAGGTATGTGATGGTCTATTGGAAGATCATGCTTTTCTATTGGTGCTGATTACGGTGCAGGTTATTGGTATTGCTGGTACGGATGAGAAGTGTCGATGGGTCAAGAGGCTTGGTGCAGATGTCTGCCTGAACTATAAGAAGGCTGAGTTCAAGGAACAACTTACCAAAGAGACAGATGGGTTTGTCGAGATATATTTCGGTATGAGATCTCGTCACAGTATTCCCCATTCTTCCCAGTTTCTAAGCGCTTATCCTTTAGACAACGTCGGCGGAGAGATTCTCGACTTCATGTTGACCAGACTGGCGAGATTTGGCCGTGTGGCCGCATGGTAAAGACCCTATATTTTTACAAGACAGAGGATAAAACACTAATTTGTTCAGCGGTACTATCGCCAACTACAATCATGACTCAGATATAACGGGATTGAAAAACTTCTTTGTATGTGAAAACTTGAGCCCTTGCCCATATTCTGGTCTCGAACTATATCTAACGGCCCGTTTCCACTCCCATAGGAGGTGATTACAATGCGATTGCAAATTCTAGGATTCATCAACATTGATTGGATTGAACACTTGCCAGAAGTACAGGACATACTGATAAAGGAATGGAAAAAGGGAACTCTGATCATTGGAGATGAGAATGAAACTATTGTTGACGCTAAATTTGCTGATATTCCTCGTGCTTGGATGACGCTTTACTCTGGAGGTAACACCGGCAAACTCATCACAAAACTGCAGGATTGAATGCAGGATGTGCCCTACTAGTACCATCACTATCAATAGAGTTCACGGTGAGAAGCAGTATTTCACAAGCTAATTTGTCTTTTTTTTTATTTCTCATTGTATTTTCCGTGAAATTTTGGTAATACTAGACCTGGTGATAATTCTAATAATACTAATTATGTAATATCTAAAGGGCGTATAACTCAGTTGGTAGAGTGTTCGCTTTGCATGCGAAAAGTCTGGCGTTCGAATCGCCATT